>JGI1201J43222_100085_pt1 | contig 34692 bp, 26 predicted proteins | sample MastesBC008_FD_43222 | JGI IMG/M metagenome (IMG submission 43222) | reverse complement strand
AAACTACTCACTTCCTCTGAAGGATTTTCTACAATTGCTTCTAGTAGATTTTGGAAGTGAGCAACCATTCGCTCAATTGTCTCATAATTAAATAGGTGTGTATTGTACTTAAAACGCCCTTTAATACAGGAAATATCTTCAAAAACCTCTAAATCTAAATCATTGTGACCTTGTTGGTGGGGTATTTCAAAAGATTCTAACTTTAATCCTCCCCAATCAATATTTTCTTCTATTTCGTTTATAAACAAGTTTTGTATATTTTGAGATTGTTGCAATTTCTGTAGAGCGAAAGATGCTTGAAAAATCGGCGAACGACTCAAATCTCGGTATGGTTGTATTTTTTCTAGTAACAGAGAAAATGGATAATTTTGATTAGTAAGTGCTTCGTTTACTGTCTGACAAATTTGATTTAAAAACTCTTTGAAACTAGGATTATTAGATAAGTTGTCTCGCAAAACTACTAAATTCACAAAATTACCAACAATCTCTCTAAATTGAGGCTGTAATCTACCTGCAAATGGAGAACCAACTAAAATATCATCAGTACCAGTGTAACGATATAAAAACACTTCAAAAGCAGCTAAAAGAGTCATATAAAGTGTTGCATCGCTATCTATCGCTAATTGTTTGAGTTTTTGTGTAAGTTGCTCAGATAACTGAAAATTAATTGATGCGTCATTATATATTTGTATTGCTGGTCTTGGTTTATCTGTAGGTAAATTTAATGCTGGTAATTCTCCTTTAAGTTTAGATTCCCAATAACGAAGAAGTTTCTCTCCCTGATCGTCTGACAACATTTCATTTTGGGAGTAAACATAATCGGAATAAGAGTTTTTTAAAGCGGGCAGCGATGCACAAACACCATCAATTTGTGCTTGATAGAGCTTGGGTAATTCCGATAACATAATATCTAAAGACCAAGCATCAGTTGCTATATGATGTATCGTGATTAATAAAATATATTCTGATGAAGAAATAGTAAATAATCTTATTCGTATAATTGCTTCCTTCTCAATATCAAAGGGGAATTTTGATTCTTTAGTTACTTGAGAATAAAGTTCTGTTTCATCCCAATCTGAAGCATCTATATGCTGCCAATTTAATTGAAAAATTTGATGTATTTTTTGAATTGGTTGTTCGCCATGTTTTGGAAAAGTACTACGTAAGCAAGGGTGGCGTTCAACTAATTCTAAGCAAGCTAAACGTAATTTTTCTACATCTAAATAATTACAAATACGAGCAGAAAAAACTTGGTTATAAGCGGTACTTTCAGGTTCTAATTGCCATGTAAACCATAGAGCTTTTTGACCATGGGAAAGAGGGTGAACATTAAAGATATTTGGCTCAGACTTAAGCAGTTGGATAATTGAAGCTTTATTCTCTTGGAGTTGAGCTACGATTGTAGGAGTTAATATTTTCCTAGAACCATCACAACATAATTCTTCTCCCTTAATCGAGAACTTTACTCCTTGACAAGAAAGTTCTTGTAGAAATTTAACCAACTTCATAGTTTCACCTTTATCCAATTACTTTGTTTTAGGTCTACTTGCTCAAGTTTATGCTTATTTTTTTGATTCAAATTGAATTTATCAAAATGTACTTTCATCAAATATTCACTCAATTTAACAATTGTCGAATATTCAAAGATTAAAGAGGGAGCAATTGAAATATTCAAACTTTTTGACAAATTTTCTATCAGTTCTACACCTTTAAGTGTTTAAGTGAATCAATACCTAAAGCAAAAAAACTTTTACTTAAATCCATCTCAATTTCTCTACCTTGGAGAAAAATATAAGCTTGTTTGTCCTACTGATATTGCGCTTTATGACTGAGAATGTCTTATAAGTACTTAGACAAAATTAATTGGGCAGAGGGCGAACGCATCTTGTCATTAAAACTCTCTGTTCTCAATAAAGCCTCAAGTAATCGTACTAAGCAATGCTTATTAAGTTTTCACTTAGTTAGCCTTCTGACTCAAGTTTTATAAGTAGACAAGATATCCTCGATGATAAATCTTATTTTCTCGCTTCATTCATAAATAAGTTCTTTCGTCAATAGCTTATGCACTAAATTTAGATGTATTTGCCCTGATTAATTGGGTTGTGTTGTAAAAATTAGAGATGGTGATGTAATCGCCAAGCGAGTATTAATTATCAAGAAAGGTAGAAGTTTGTACGCACTGCGTGAATGCCTCCTAACGTAAGTAAAACCGGTAGCTGCTGGCGTTTGCCCACACTAAGTGTATGACTAACACACGCTACGCTAAAATCCGTAATGATGCGGACAAACAAGCACTTGCACATTTTATTTATTTATTGAAAATGCCCAAGTTCAACTTAAAAAGTAATCGGGAAAAACTAGGGAAGATGGTAGTTCTGTAGAAATAATAATGTTAGGGGCAAATATGCCCAACCACGAACAAAGAAACGGTTGTATTGCAAAAATAGGGGTAATGTTGTAGATGAGTTGAGGATATAGTAAAAGGCTATTGAGACTAAGTAAAATTAATCTTAATTCATGGCTATATCTCACTTTTTCAATATTTTTATTTTCATGTGAAAAACTTCTTTTTCTTTTTTCTCAATATAAATCTTGAATAGTTAGCGATGCTTGGAACCACCATCAACATCAACCCACAAGCTTGCTTAAATATTTGTACGTATAACTGTGGTAATATTTTTAGTTTATTCATAGCATTTCTTATGCTACAAAGTGAAGTACAGGATTTAGGTTATCCCTCTGAGTATTTCAACATTTACTTTATTTCAGGTAGGATTCATTTATATATCCTACTCTGGAATTTTTCTTGTAGCATCTTCCTTTTTTGGTTATTTAGTTTATATAATGTTATCAAAATCTGATATTTTTCTTCTTAGTTAATCCAATATCTTCCATTTTTCTTCAACCATATTTTTGCCTCTTTGCATTTAGGGTATATACTTTCTACTACTTCCCAAAAGGCAGGTGAATGATTCATTTCTTTTAGGTGAGATACTTCATGAGCTATAACATAGTCAATAATAAAAGTAGGAGTTTTTATTAAGGATAGATTGAAATTAAGATTCTTCTTAGAGGAGCAAGAACCCCATCTACTTTTAAGTTTTTTAATTCTAACTGTGTTAATTGCTACTTGAAGTTTATGACTAAACAAAGTGATTTTTGGTTTGATGTGGGTGCTTAACTCTTCTTGGTAGAATCTATCGAGTTCGAAAAAATCATCATTGAACAATATAGTTTTATTGTTATTTTGAATTAGATAATTGTTTACTTTGCTATCATTCCTTAATTGAAACTCACTACCTTTGAACCAGATTTGATTAGTAGTATTGTGGTATGGAGTATTCTTTTCCAGTACTTTGTTTTCCCAATTCTTAAGTTTTTTATCGATCCAAGGTTCTTTTTCCTTGACTAGATTACTAATCACCTCTTTTGGAGTTTTCTGGGGTGCTCTGATAGTTAGACCTTCTTGATTAATCTCTAAAGCAATAGTTTTTCTTGCAGAGTATATTATTTTGTAATCTGGGAGCATTAGTTTATGGGATAGATATTTATTTGGTTGTAAGCTATCTTAGAAGATTTCACTTCACTTCATGATTACAATTGATTACTAACTATTAATCTAATCATCATCACTTTAGTATTAATTACCAATAGTGACGATTGGGTGACGAGTTATTCAAATCATGATTTTGTGCAGCATAATAGTGATTTTATTATCAGTAAAGAGGCACCGGAATGCGCCCTTACGAGTAATGTATTTTTTATTTGAAATTTTTATTTGAAAGTTTCTTAATTCCCTGTTCCTTCTTTCAAAAAGCTGTAAATTGCTGAGAAATCTTCTTGTCCCAACCCTTGTTGCATTGCTAGTCGATACACTTCTTTAACAGAACTTGTCACTGGAATTGCAACACCGACTTCATTAGCTGCAGTAGCTACCATATGTAAATCTTTCTGCATCCATCTTAGGGGAAACTCTACATCATAATCTTCCCGTTCTAGCTTTTCTTTCTTCGTGGACACAAAAGGTGCAACAACTGGTCCTCCTAACAAAACGTTGAATAGCATCTCTTGTGAGATACCCAAAGCTTGTCCTAAGACCATACCCTCCGCAAATCCCGCCATTGATGTACCAAGTAACAAGTTAATTGCAAGTTTCATTGAAGTTCCCATCCCGTGTCCTCCGACATGGACGAACTTACTTCCCATAATTTCAAATAGGGATTGACAAGTTTTCACATCTGCTCGATCTCCCCCAACAAAAAAGACTAATTTTGCGTTTTCAGCCTGATTTTTTGAACCTGCTACTGGTGCATCTAAAAAACGAACTTGTTTGTTTCCAGTTTCTTGAGCCATTTTACGAGAAAATGAAGGATGAACTGTACTGCAATCGACCCATAAAGTATCTGGTGCAAGAGTATCTAAAAAACCATTTTCTCCCAGTGCTACGTTCGTAACAGCTTCTGGATTTGATAACATAGTGAAGAGAATATCAACTTGTTTACCTAAAGCTTTCGGACTATCTGCCCATAAAGCTCCATTATTTATCAAAGAAGTTGCTTTATCTTGGGTACGGTTGAAAATTATTATTTCCCGATCCTGTTGGTTACGCAGAATATTTCCAGCCATTCGGCTACCCATGATTCCCATTCCGATGAAACCAATTTTTATGTTCATTGTTGTGTGTCGCTCTAAATTCACTGCGAGCACAATGTACATGAAAACAAAATGGTATCGCCTTAACAAATGATAAGAAACAAGTTGTTATTTGAATGTGCGTTTGAGCCGAGATAAAGATACTTCAGTTATTCCCAGGTACGATGCAATATGATATTGGGGTACCCGTCGAACCAAATCGGGATAGTGTTTGATAAACTCCAGATATCGTTCCTTAGCTTGTTGTTGTTGTAGACTTCTAGCTCGTAATTCCTTTCTTATTAACAACCATTCAGCTAATTTTCTTCCCAAACGTTCGAATATTGGGTGTTTTTCAAATAGATATACAAAATCACTAAAACTAGCAGCTAAAAAAGTTGTTGCTTCCAAAGCCTGAACCCCATAAAGAATAGGAAGATCCAGATGATAAGCTGCAAGGGAACCAGCAAAAGTATTTTCACTAATAAACGCCTTATTTGATTCTGTACCGTTGTCTCCAATATAGTAAAAGCGCAGTAATCCGCTACAAACAAAATATAATTCGTGTACTTTGGCTCCGGGGAAAAGAATATATTCTTGTTTTTCAATTGTTCTAACTTTAAAAATTGATGCTAGTTGCTCCCATTGGGAATCTGTTAAATCAACCCAATTATTCAAAGTTCCTCGCATTTGTTTGTAGTGAATAGATATTTCTGCTGTATCCATAAATTCAATAAAGACTCATACAAACAAGAATACTTTCGTTTGCATTTGGCATAGTCTATTTTTATTGGATTAAGTGCACGGATAAATTAGAGCACAATTTTCTAGTCCCCCATCCCCAAACCTGCTAAATAACCAGTTGTCCAAGCACTCTGAAAGTTGAAACCCCCGGTGACACCATCTATATCTAAAATTTCTCCTGCAAAGTGTAAACCTGGAACTAATTTACTTTCCATGGTTTTAAAATCTACTTCTTTGAGATGAACGCCGCCACAGGTTACAAATTCTTCTTTGAATATACCTTTACCACTAATAAAATACCTTGCTTGGGTAATTTCTTGAACCAATTTATTCAGATGTTTTTTAGATAATTCCGCCCAACGGTCTTCTGCAGAGATCCCAACGCGACTAACCATATATTGCCAAAGACGATGGGGTAAATCCACTCCTCGATGTAATGCGATCGCTCGCTTTCCCCATTCATCTTTTACGGCTAATATTTGTTGTCGTACTTCTTCCTGCTTGAGGTCAGGTAACCAATTTATTTGTAAACTACCTTGATAATTGTTTGAGTGTAGTATCCTTGCACCCCATGCGGAAAGCTTGAGGACAGCAGGACCGCTCACACCCCAATGAGTAATCAAGATTGGACCAGTTTGTTCGAGATGGGGATTTTCTGGAACTGCTAAACGTACGCGCACTGACTTAACGCTAACGCCAGATAATTCTTGAAATTCTGGATCTCGAATATTAAAGGTAAATAATGAGGGTACTGGTTGTTTAATTTGATGTCCTAAAGACCTTGCTATTTTGTAACCCGAGGGATTGCTACCAGTTGCTAATAATACAGAGTAGCATTGCAATTTTTCTTCTGACTTTAGGGTAATTTCAAAACCCCCATCTTTTCCTGTAGGTGAAACGAAGTTTACAGCTTCACCAGTGCGAACTTCTACCCCAGCAAAATGTGCAGCTTTGCTCAAACAGTCAATAATAGTTTCTGAATTGTCTGTAACGGGAAACATTCGCCCATCTTTTTCGGTTTTGAGTTTGACACCATGTTTAGTAAACCAATCTACGGTATCTTTTGCCTGAAAGCGACTAAAAGCACCAATTAAAGCTTTACCACCCCTAGGATAATTTTGCACTAATGCTTTTGGTTCAAAGCAAGCATGGGTTACATTACAGCGTCCACCACCAGAAATACGTACTTTGGAAAGTGTTTGCCGACTACCTTCGAGTAATATTACCTTTGTATGGGGATAGGTTCTCGCTGCAGTAATTGCACCAAAAAATCCTGCAGCACCACCACCCACAACAACTATATTTTGTTTATTTATCATCTGTATTTTTCATTAATTACTTATTACTGTGGGAGTAAAACGCGCCTTGCAATACCAAAGGTATACTATTGACCAACGTCATGCAGGGCGCGCTTACACGTTTGGACGCACTACGTGTTAGTACGCGCCTTCCGGCGAACGCCTAAGCCGCGTCAACAAACACCGTAGGTGCGTCTTTCGCTGCTAACTGCTAGGCGCTAAAATACTCATTACTTATTACTCATTACTCATTACTTATTACTCATTACTCATTACCCATTACTTATCACCGATCACTCAAATTTCCCAGTAATTATCTATCAAATATTTTTCAACGGTTTACCCAACCATCCAGCAAAATTTTCTTGCTGAGTAGAAGATGGATTTTCTACTACTTTGAGGTAATGCTTGTTAGGACGTGGTGAATCTAGAGTAACAGGAAAACTACGCAGTTCGTCTTGGTGGAATACTGTAACTTGAATCGTATCTCCTGCTTGATAATCTTTGAGGCGATCGCTCAATTGGGATGCTGCTACTTTCAGCCCATCAATAGCAAGTAATTCATCTTTGGCGTCAATTCCTGCTTGCTGTGCTGGCGATAGGGCTTCAACAAATTTAATAACTTCCCGTCCATTTTCGTTATTAACTCGAATACCCAAATAAGGTTCTTCTGGTAAGTCTTCAACTAAATGTAAACCAAAAGGTTCTAGATATTCATTGAATGGTAAGTCTTCGGTATTGTGAACGTAACGTTGAAAAAAGTCGTGTAATTGAGTATCTGCAACTGACTCAATGACTTCTTGCAATTCTTCTGGGGTAAAGCCAATTTCTGACTTACCAAATTTTTCCCACATTTGCACCATCACATTATCAAAGGAACGCTTATTGCTGTGACGTTCTCGAATCAGTAAATCCAGTAGTAAGGATACAAGTTCTCCTTTTAAATAATAGGAAATCTGGGAATTACCACTGTTTGCATCTTGACGATAAAGTTTAATCCAAGCATCAAAACTTGATTCGGAGACCGGTTGAACCCGACGTCCCGGAGTTTGTTCGTATCTTGTAATTTCCTTATTTAAATTCTTGATGTAAGTTTTAACATCATAAATCCCTGCTCGGTAAGGAATTAACAGATCGTAGTAACTAGTTGCTCCCTCACAAAACCATAGAGAAGGCGTGTAATTTTCTTGATCGTAATCAAAAACTTCTAAAACTTTAGGACGAATCCGTTTAACATTCCACAGATGGAAAAATTCATGTGCAGCTAATTGCATAAACCGTTCGTATTTCTCGCGATCGCGAAAGCCAAAACGGGGATAAATTAAGCAACAACTATTTTTATGTTCTAAACCACCGTAAGCTTGGGCGAACAAATGTAAGAAAAATACATATCGATCGTAGGGTAACCCACCGAACATCTTTGCTTCGACATCAATAATCTTTTGGAAATCGGCGATTACTGGTTCTACTTTTAAGTTTCCCGAACCCCAAATTGCGAACTCATGGGGTTTACCCAAAGCTTCAAAATGGTGTATTTGGTGGGTTCCAATTTCAAATGGACTATCTACAACTGTGTCATAGTCAGCAGCAAGGAAAGTATTTTTCTCACCAGAAACCGGCGGTAATCCCGTGGTGACTCGCCATTGGGGGGCTGGCGGAATGATAGTAATTTTGACTGCTTGCTTATCTAGTCCTGGAATCCGGAACAGTGTTGCTGCGCCGTTAAAATAACCGTGGGAAGCATCTAAATGATTTGTGCGAACTGTAAGTTCATTCGCAAAAATACTATATTTAATTGTTATTTTGGCAACTTCTTCTGTTTCTACTTGCCAATGATTTTTGCTAACTTTTCGCCAAGTTAGGGGTTCTTCGCCGCTGAAAGCTTCAAAATCCTGGAGATGTTTGGCATATTCCCTTACTAAGTAAGAACCTGGAGTCCATACAGGTAATTTTAAATCTAGTAATGGGGATGAATAATTGCTTATTTGTAAGGTAACCTCAAATAAATGATTTTGAGGTTGAGGCATTGCCACCTGATAATCAATTTTAACTTGGGCAGGGGAAACTTCACTGTTAAGAAGAGGTGCTGTAACTTGGGTCATCTTTGTTTCAGATTTAGGCTACCTTCGTTAAGAGTCAAGAGTTAATTAACATAAAACTCATAACTTATAAATCCTAACGGTTTGTTAAGCCAAAAGAGGCGAGCATACGTACTACAGTCTACACATATTGAGCACAAAAACCATATTGCAGCGGCAATTTACAGCCAATTTCATCTAAGTGAAGTACACTTCATATCTTTATAATGCACAGAAGTAAGGGAGTAAGGAGCAAGGGAAATTTACCTTATCCACTTGCAATGTCACAACAGATAATACTATTTCGTCTTTATTTGTAAATACTTCCTATCATTTTTTAGGAGATTTATAAATGCAACCCAGAATGGAATTTGACAGTTACTCTGCTGCATATGGAGCAATGCTTCAATTGGAAAAGTATGTCCGAGGTTGTGGTATTAATGCGAGATTATTGGAACTAATTAAAATTCGCGCATCCCAACTTAATGGTTGTGCTTTCTGTATTGACATGCATACCAAAGATGCCAGATTATACGGTGAAACAGAACAGCGAATTTATGCCCTTAGTGCATGGCGGGAAACTCCATTTTTTACAGCGGAAGAACGAGCAGTTCTCACCTTCACAGAAGCCGTGACCATGATTTCGGCTGATCATATTTCAGATGAAATTTACGATGATGTGTGTGGTTATTTTACTCAGGATGAAGTTGCTAATATGCTGATGGCAATCATTACAATTAATGCATGGAATCGCATTGCTATTACAACCCGAGTAGTTCCGGGAACTTATGAGCCTCAAAAATTACAAAACAGCAAAGATTCCGAAACGTTGTCTATGAAATAGTACTCGACCACATTAATTATGATGGGTTAGTTTTTCCAAAAAACCTGGTAGAGGCGTTGCATGCAACCTCTCTAGGGGGGTTTTGACAACAAACCAATCCGTCATAATTAATGAAAAAGACTACTAATCTACTCCTTCAATCTTCATAGTATCCAAGAAAGGTGAATCGATAGAAAAAGATGAATTATCTTGAAACCTTTAACCAGCACCGTCCTTTGCTACTTGCCATTGCTTATCGGATGTTAGGTACATTAACTGATGCCGAAGACATTGTACAAGAAACATTTCTGCGCTGGCAACAAACCAGGGGGGAGACAGTAAAATCAGCTAAAAGCTATTTATCCACGATTACTACACGTCTGTGCATTGACCATCTGCGTTCAGCGCGCATGCAACGAGAACAATATGTGGGACCGTGGTTACCAGAACCTATTCTGACTAAGCAAAGGGACGACCCGGCGTTTCAAGTGGAATTAGCTGATTCACTTTCGATGGCATTTTTAGTAATCTTGGAACGTTTATCGCCAATTGAAAGAGCTGTCTTTCTTCTACGGGAGATTTTTGAATATGACTATGATGAAATTGCTCAGATGGTGGATAAAAGTCCAGCTAACTGTCGCCAAATTTTGCGGCGATCGCGTCAGCATATAGCAGCTCAACGTCCTCGATTTCCTGTTTCCCATCAGCAACAGGAGCAAATCACAGAAAAATTCTTAGAGGCTTTGCATCAGAGCAATTTGCAAGATTTAGTAGCACTTTTAGCAAAAGACGTTACCTATTGGTCTGATGGTGGTGGACAAGTTCCTGCAGCCCTGAAACCGTTACATGGAGCAATGAAAGTAGCTCGATTTCTACTCGCGCTGCGCCGCAAATTGCTTTTAAAAGCAGTTTTTAGCGTGATCGAAATTAATGGACAACCTGGCGCGATCGCTTTTCTTGACGGTGACATTCACAGCGTCACTACATTTGAAATTGTGGATGGTTACATTAAATCTATTTACAGCGTCAGGAATCCAGAAAAATTAGAACGATTTTATGAAACTGACGGCTATCGTTGATATTAATAATTAACTAATATATTTATATTTTCCTTTTATCTGCAATAAACTTGCTGGGAAGTTTTCAAGTCTCTTTCCGAAATATATGGCGAGCAAATTGTATAAATATATATGTACACAGTACAGGTAAACTTATACATACTTGTTGTTGAGTAAAATCCTATCGAATATTATTGAAATCCTATCGAACATAATAAAAATAGGTCTCATCTCACAGCAGACTCGATAGTGCTAACAATAAAATTTGATTTCTGAATGGTTCTCACTTTTGAGAACCAAACGTTACACTATACGCACACAGAAATATTTAGTAGAAAAACTAGCAATGCAAGAACGGGACTATACATTAATCTTAGATAAAAGTGGAAGCATGTCCATTTCTGATGGAACAGATGGAAGAACAAGATGGGAAATCGTTCAGGAATCTACTTTAGCATTAGCGAGGAAATGTGAACAATTTGACCCTGATGGTATTACCGTATATGTGTTTTCAGGCAAATTTAAACGTTATGATGATGTCACCTCAGCAAAAGTATCACAGATATTTCTAGAAAATGACCCTATGGGGAGAACTAACTTAGCAGCAGTGCTTCAAGATGCTACTGAAAATTACTTTAGACGTAAAGCTGCTGGAGAAGCAAAACCAAACGGAGAAACAATTTTAGTGATTACTGACGGCGAACCTGACGATCGCAAAGCTGTGTTTGAGACAATTATCAACGCATCTCGTCAGATGGAACGCGATGAAGAATTAGCAATTTCTCTGATTCAAGTTGGTAACGATCGCGAAGCAACGCAGTTCCTCCAAGCTTTAGACGATCGAATGCAAACTGTTGGAGCAAAATTTGATATTTGCGATACAGTCACCCTTGAAGACATGGAGGATATGAGTATCGTCGAAATATTAACTAATGCAATAGTTGATTAATCTGTATATCTACTACTAATTTATTTTTAGTTTATTCAATAATCATTAAGCACATACAACTATGCTGGAAAATCGCGATTACACCTTAATCATTGATAAAAGTGGCAGCATGGCTACCCCAGACCAAAAAGGTGGTAGAACAAGATGGTTCGCAGCACAAGAATCTACCTTTGCCTTAGCCAGTAAATGCGAACAATTTGACCCTGATGGTATTACATTATACGTTTTCTCTGGTAAGTTTAGACGTTATGAAAATGTAACTTCTAGCAAAGTAAATCAAGTTTTTCAAGAAAACGATCCTTCTGGGACTACAGATTTAGCAGCGGTATTAAAAGATGCTACTAATAATTATTTTGAGCGTAAAGCCGCAGGTCAAATTAAACCTAATGGAGAAATAATTTTAGTCATTACTGATGGCGAACCAGATGATCGTAAAGAAGTAATGAAAGTAATTATTGAAGCTTCACGTCGTATGGAGCGCGATGAAGAATTGGGAATTTCTTTTATTCAAGTCGGGAAGGATCCCCACGCAAATCGGTTTTTAAAAGTATTAGATGATGAATTAGAAGGTGCCGGTGCAAAATTTGACATTTGTGATACGATCACTATGGATGAAATGGAAGATACTAGCCTCAAAGAAGTATTGCTAAACGCCATTATTGATTGAATACATTGAACCAGATGAAATGGAATAGATAAGTAATGGACCCCATCGAGAAGCTTTTGGCTGAGCTTAAAAGTGAATACAATCGCACTTCACCACCTAAAGAAGAGAATGAAGACACTGATGAGTGTCAAAAGCTTCAGTCAAAAACAATTCGAGGGACATCAAAATTTGCAAACTCGCCCATTACCAAACAATCGCCTATTTCTCCTGATTTTAACCAAAGCGATCCGATGGATCGGTTGTTATCAGATGTTAAAGCTGATTTCGAGCAAAAAGATTTAGAACGAGATTTGCAGATACAGCGAGAATTGGAACAACAACGTCTCGAACAGGAAAAGTTTCAAGCAAAACAGCAAGAACTGCTTCAAAAACGTGCACAGGATTGGCTTTCTAAATTAGACACTCTGTCCTATGAAGGTCTCTGGTTTGAAAAATTTGCTCAAGGATATTCGTCAAAATTAGCTGCAGCGATAGAATATTTACAAGCAAACCGGGAAAATACATAGGTTAACAGAATAACAATGGAATACAAATTATTTCTACTGCCAGCATTCATTCCTAGAGGAAGGCAACAATTACAGGAATTTTAATTAAAAAAATAAATTCTCAGAAAAATAAGGGGCTAAACCCCTTGTCTTTATAATGATATAATTTGATAAACAAATGCACCCTGATGAACTGGAGAGCTGTTTAAGTAGCTCTCTTTTTATATTTATTTTTATTTACCTAAACTTAATTTAAATTTAATGTTTATATTTGTCAAGAGGGGTGTAACCCCTTAATTATGTGCTATATTATTTTCAGTAGATGCACCCTGATGATCTGGAGAGCTGCTCAAGTAGCTCTCTCTTTTTTTATTGGTAATTGATGTTGGCCGTTTTAAGATAAGCATCGCCTCAAATAAAGCTGAATTCCTGATTTTAGAAATAATTTTGTATTTTCACTACCCATCGGTGTGTTCCGTTATCTGCTTATATGTAATATTTACGAAGATTTATATATCAAATTCAAAAAGTAGAATGGCTTTACGGTACTTTTTATACTTCGCTGCATACGTAAAATTGATAAGATCGATAGAGAAAGTAATGTAAATTTTTATAAATCATACAATAATGTCAATCCTGTCACGAGACCCATTTGCTGACGGTAGTTTGGTTTTGGGAGATGGAGGAATTTCCACTCGAACGATTGACGGTTCTAACAATAATTTAGAACAACCTGAATTGGGAGTAACTAGCACTCCATTTATTCGCTTGGCTCCTGCAGAGTTTGAAGATGGTGTTTCCTCACCTGCTGGATTAGCTTCAAATGCTGAGGGTAAGCAATTTATTGGTGCAGATGGAAATCCAGTCACTCGTCAACCAATCCCAGTATTTACAGAAGTAGAAAAAAATAGGTTAATAAGTTTAGGGTTTAATGTTGTTGATAATACGGAAAAATTAAGTAATGTACCTGATGCACCTTTTATATGGTTAGAACCCTCTGATCGTCCTAGCGCGCGTGTTATTAGTAATACTTTATCTTCGTTGGAAGAAGGAGAATCTCTTCCCAACCCGGATGGTTTGAGCGCATTAAATTGGGCTTTCGGTCAGTTTGTTAACCACGATAATAATTTAGCTCGGGTAAGTGAAATTAATTTTCCCATTGATATCCCGACAGATGACGTTAATTTCCCACCTCAAACTCCACCTTTACCAACTATCTCTCGTCAAGAAGATGGTGGCTTACAGTTTGAATTTCCCAGGGATTCGATTGCGGATGGTACCGGAGTTGTTCTTGATGATGGGACTATAATTCCAGCAGAAGCACCCAATGATTTGACTCATTGGCTCGATCTTTCGGCTGTTTATGGTTCTAATGATGAATTTGCTACAGCCGTTCGTGCTTTTCAAGCAGGTAAATTAAAGGTTTTTTCTGAAGAAAGCTGGGCTGTTAACGATGATTTGCTACCTGCAGATGAACAAAACATCACCCGTGGTGGATTTTTCCAAGGGGTAGGTTTTCTTGCTGGTGACGATCGGGTGAGCGAACAAGATGGATTAGTTTCCCAGCATACTTTATGGGTTAGAAATCATAATCGTCTTGCTGTAGAATTATCCAGATACCATTCTAATTGGACTGACGAGGAAATTTTTGAACGCGCTCGTCAGATCAATATTGCCCAATATCAGAAGGTTGTCATGTATGAATGGCTACCTTTACAAATAGGCAATGTCATAGATGCTTATACCGGTTACGATTCAAATGCATTTCCCCAAGTAAGCGACGAATTTAATGCTGCAGGTTTACGCCTCGGTCACAGCCAAACAGGTAATAAAATAGAGAGCATTGATGCTGACGGTAATGTTACTGTTTTACCTTTATTGACTACATTTGGTGCGCCAAATATCAATAGAGGAAGTGATGTTGACGGTATTTTACGCGGTAACACCTATACCCTTGAAGAAGAAGTCGATACGAATGTAGTTTTTGACTTGCGTAATGCTTTATTTCCTCCTGCTGGTGTGGGCTTTGATTTGTATTCTGCAAACATGCAACGGGGACGAGATCGAGGTTTAGCCGACTACAACCAAGTTCGGGCTAGTTTTGGTTTAGAAAGAGTAACTAGTTTCGACCAAATTACTTCTGACCCTGAATTAGCAAATTCTCTGGAAACTCTTTACAAGAGTGTAGAAGATATAGATTTACTAATTGGACTATTTGCAGAAGATAGAGTTGCTCCATCTGGTGCAGGGGAGACGATCCAAGCAATTTTAGCCGACCAATTCGAGCGTTCCCGAGCATCCGACCGTTTTTGGTATGAAAGACCGATTTCTGAAGGTGGTTTCTTTAGTGCAGAAGAAATCGCAGAAATTGAACAAACTACTTTTGGGGATATTATCAAGCTCAATAGTGAAATTCCTCATCTTGTAGATGATGTTTTCTTCACTCCTTCAGCAAATAATAATATTGATGATGGACTTTTAGATTTAACCGGGTTTAGCGGACAAGCTCAAGTAACTATCAGCAGGGAAGCTGCATTTAATAACTCAGTCGGTTTTTACGTTGTCACAGATCGTGAAGGAACAATTACCGACTCTGTTACTGGTGAAACTTGGACCCCCGAACAAGGTGCAGATTATGCTCGAGTTGCGATCGCTAACAGTATTGCTAATTTTCAAGTAGAAGACAATCTCAGTTCTGGGAACTTTAATTTTGATTTACCTGTAGGAAGTTTCCTAGCTCCATATCTAATTCAAAATGGAGATATAAGTGATTTTGAAAACGGTCAAGTAGAAGCATTCTTTGCTTTTGATGAAGCTAACAGCGATAGCGTTCATCATGTCCTAGAACTAGGTAATGGTAGTAATGGTACTTTCAAATTTGCTTTTGAGGATTTGAATAGTTCTGGAAGTGGAGGTAGCGATAAGTCCATAGGACATGTACAAAGCGATCGCGATTTTAACGATATGGTGATGCAAATTACTCTCACTTAGTAGTAAATCTGGTCATCAATCTAACTCAATGTTCTAGATTTTTGCTTGGTTTAGATTCCCAGGTTGAACTTTGTTTGTCTAAAGGGTTAACAGCAAAAAAGCGCGACTGCGAACAAAAAATTCCTAAATAAAAATTCCCAAATATTCAAATGTCCCTTTTAATGCTTGTGACTTGAGGAATATTTTTTATTCGTTAAGTCTGAGACTCGAATGGTTCTGACTTTTGCTGATTCTGAAATTTTCTTCTTTACTCACCTTCAAAGAAAGTCTTATATGAACTTAAATAACAATCAAAAAAACTCAGGTAACGAGCCTCGAAAAGCATTAGTAAGAGTATCACAAAGCCTACAACTAACAGATCTACTTGATCTATTAGAAAGCAAATATCTTGCACTTCGCATTCCTAACTATTACCCCCAACAAGAAGCAGAAGAAATTAGCCAAGAACTGATTAAACAAAAAACTCTCGAGCGTTATGACAGAGCACCAGATGTAGGAGTGCAAAGAACCGCAATCACTTTTTTTGAAACTAGTTGTTGCGTGGAAATGCTCCAACGCTATTACAAACATGCTCAAGTTTCGATCCAAACTCTGCGACAAGCTTGCTTTCCTAATCTGTCACCCCTCGATAAGCTCAAGCTTGAATTAGAAGAGATGTGGGTTGCAGGTGCTCACATTGAGAATATCCATGACAAAACGATGTTAGCGGGAATCGGGCGCGTATTTGAAGATAATTTTGAATTACCACCCCACCAAGATATTTTTGCGCGAGATATCTCAGATTCAGGAGTTCCTCCAACTCGTCCCTTCGAAAATTTGACTGCTCAGTTATCCGCAAACATCTATCTTCAAATTCCTGAATCGGGTGGTGAATTAGAAGTTTGGGAATTAAAACCATCTACCTTTAAGCAAGAAGAAATTCGCGATCAAGACTATAAGTATGAAGGTATTATTGACCGTAATATTCTTCCTAAGCCAACTCTACTAATTAAGCCAGAAAAAGGTGAATTAATTCTATTTGATTCAGGAAGAGTCCATGCTGTTCGTTCCTGTCAAGGTGGACCCCGAGTTTCTATGTCCATATTTATTGGATACCGCACTCAAGATAAATCTTTGACATACTGGAGCTAGTTGCGCCAGCGGTAGCAACTAAAAAACTAGCATATAGTTTTATAACTCGATTTTTTTATACTGCAGAGACGTAGCAACGCTACGTCTCGCTCGAATAAATATCAAAAGTTATTTGCTTTGTGCTCTTGTTGTCTTCTTCAGCTTCAAAGAGAAAATAAAATGAAAAACGAAAACAAATAACAAAAACAAAATATTATTTGGCTATATAGTTATCAATAAAATCCACATATTTTTTACTCCCAATTAATATAAGAGGTAACTTGCTGGGTAGATTAGATATAACTTTTTATGCCAAAACAGATCCCAAGCTTAGCAATAAATTAAATTTTTATTACGGGACAATCAAAACTGGACAAGGAGAAAGATTAATGACACGGTTCGTAACACTGTCGTTAGCTCCTTCTTCAGTAAGTCCTAATCCGCGACATCCCATAACAATTAGATTTGCATTAACTTCATCAGCAACATCGCAAATAGTAAATGCTGGTTTCCCTTGTTTTTCAATGACTTGGACCTGGATCCCTTGCTTTGAAAAAATTTCTTCAACATTTTCTAAAAGTTTTGCAACAGCTGTTGGTGACTTCATTGGATCTTCCTCATTAGATGAATCAGAGGAAGTTTCTTCCACCACAGATAGCAGTATTAAGCGGCTTCCGTACTGTTTTACAACATCAATTGCTACCTCCGCTGCATTGCGTGCTTCTTGACTTTGATCGACTGGAAATAAAACTGTCTTGAACATGGCATTCACCTCTGCCCCCCTGAGTCTGTAAAATTTGGATGGTTATACTTTCAAAACAATAACAAAAAGGCGATCGGGAGGGTTTGATTGTGTCCAAAAAAACTTTAGCAAATTTATCAGCGAGTGAAGTATCTGGAAAACGTGCTTTGGTACGGGTAGATTTTAACGTACCTTTAGACGAATCTGGAAAAATCACCGATGATACGCGGATTCGAGCAGCCCTACCAACGATCCAGGATTTAACAGGAAAAGGTGCCAAAGTCATTTTGGCAAGCCATTTTGGGCGTCCCAAGGGTGTTGTAAACGATAAAATGCGCTTGAATCCAGTTGCTAAGCGTCTTTCTGAATTATTAGGGAAAGATGTAATTAAGTGTGATGATTGTGTTGGTGAAGAGGTAACAACAAAAGTTACCGGGTTACAAAATGGACAAGTACTTTTGTTAGAAAATGTCCGTTTTCATGCTGGAGAGGAAAAAAATGTTCCGGATTTCGCCAAGCAATTGGCTGCAAATGCTGATTTTTACGTAAATGATGCTTTTGGTACCGCTCACCGCGCCCATGCTTCTACGGAAGGTGTAACCCACTATCTCAGCCCTTCTGTTGCTGGGTATTTGATTGAAAAGGAATTACAGTATCTCCAAAGTGCAATTGAAAATCCCCAGCGTCCTTTAGCTGCAATTATTGGTGGTTCTAAAGTTTCCAGCAAAATCGGTGTAATTGAAACCTTATTGGAAAAATGTGACAAACTCATCATCGGCGGTGGAATGATTTTCACTTTCTACAAAGCCCGTGGTTTGAATGTTGGTAAATCCTTGGTAGAAGAAGACAAGCTAGAATTAGCCAAATCTTTAGAAGCTAAAGCAAAAGAAAAAGGCGTACAATTATTACTTCCCACCGATGTAGTAGTTGCAGATAACTTTGCTCCTGATGCTAACTCCCAAACCGTGAGCATTGATAGCATTCCTGATGGCTGGATGGGTTTAGATATTGGTCCAGATTCAGTTAAAACATTCCAAGCAGCACTTGCTGATTGCAAAGCTGTAATTTGGAATGGTCCAATGGGTGTGTTTGAATTTGATAAATTTGCTGTTGGAACTGAAGCGATCGCTCGCACCCTTGCTGATATCGGTAAAAGTGGTGCTACAACCATCATTGGTGGTGGGGACTCTGTCGCAGCTGTAGAAAAAGTTGGTTTAGCCGACCAAATGAGTCATATTTCTACCGGTGGTGGTGCGAGTTTGGAATTACTTGAAGGTAAAACCTTACCCGGAATTGCTGCTTTAGATGATGCATAAACTCTAAGTTTTCATCGAAAGCAAATGGTGATAAACAATAACCATAAACCATGAGTAATAAGTAACTAGCAATAAGCAACAATAGAGTAATTTATTTTACTCTTAGTTGCTTGCTAGTTATGACCGCTAAAAATTAGTCCCAAATTTGTGGTATTGTGCATGCGTTGGAGCACTCAATATCTACGGGACGGTTGTATGGAGGAACAAAAGGCCATAACGTCACAATGGTTAGAATGGGCGCAAAAATTACAAGCGATACGCCAAAGGCGTGACGCTGTGCGTATCGCCCAAAATGGTCTGGCTTATTCAAAGAATCAGTTTGACATTGAACGTTACAATTCTTTACAAAATATTACTGCGGAAATCGTATCTAATTACTCAGAGTTAGAGCATAAGCAAATTCTCGATTTATTCATAGGGGAAGTGGGTTATGCAACCCCTAAAGTTGATATCCGTGGTGCAGTCTTTCGCGATAATAAAATTTTACTAGTCAAAGAACGAGCCGATGGTTTATGGACTTTGCCAGGTGGATGGGCCGACGTGGGAGAATCGCCAAGTGAAGCTGTTGTCAAAGAAATTTGGGAAGAATCAGGTTATCAGACTCGTGCTCTCAAGTTAGCTGCCGTATACGACCGAGATAAACAAGGGCATACCCCGTTTCCATTTTACTGCTACAAATTCTTTTTTCTCTGTGAATTGATTGGTGGTTCTCCTTCTGTTTCCATTGAAACTGAGGAAGTGGGTTTTTTCTTTGAAGATAATATACCTCCACTATCAATAGGAAGGGTAACAAAAGCACAGATAGAACTAATGTTTGAGCATTACCGTCACCCAGCTTTATCTACGGATTTTGATTAATGTTCAAAATTTAAAAACTTAGAGATTTAAAAATTTAAAAATTTCCAGATTTCTAGATAAAAAATAATCTTAAATTTTAATTACCCTATACTTTTAGTGCCAGAAAATAAATAAAACTGACTAATACCTGAATCTTAACTTAAAAATATCTTCCATCTCACTGGATAATTATCGTTATTACCAATGCGTTTATAAAATGTTAAATAAACTATCATTTAAATTACTCTCGAATTTTATTTATTACGGACAAAATATTATTAAATAATAAGTGTATAAGAAATATTTCATATGATAGATGTGATATTGTAATATGTATTTTATTAGTAATAATTGCAATTTGCTTTTTTTAATTAATTTATTTTTCTCTTATTTCGAGGAAATAAACTAAAAAATTATATTATTGACCCCTAATAGTAAATCTATTGATAGATGGCATTGTCGTAAAATAAGACTATCTTTAAAATGATTCCTATTTGATTGGAAACTGAACTGAAAAAAAAGTAAGATATCAAGTTATCTTGGTAATCATAAATCACTATATCTATATCGTTGTGCTCGGCATCGTAGATGTTGTACATATCTTAACAGTGATTTACAACTAAATAAAATGATGAATTTAAAATATAAATCTCTCAACGAATAAATTCTGATTTTTTTATTTTTCATAAAAGATATTATTTATATGATTTAATTTGATTTACTGAAATTTCTGTATTTTATCCAAGAAAATTCTCAAAAACCATATTTTGTTATGAAATAAACGCTTATATGATTGCAAAAAGGCATCCATATTAAGCAAGTTTTATGCTGTCTTAAATAATAAAATTTGGTCGCAAAATTTTCAGGAAAGTTCTCTAAATGATTAAGGCTATGCAGTTAAGTTCGCAAAAACTAAAGAAACAACTTGATCTTTTTACTAAGGGTTTTCAAGAGCAACCAGCACAACATAAAGTATTGGCAAGTATGATTGAAGAAATTCGGGAACCGATAGATTTGAATGCAACATTTGAAGCTATTGTTGCTCAAGTTCGACAATTATTGAACGCTGATCGGGTTGCGGTGTTAAGATTTTCTCCCGAGGATGATTGGGAAGGACAATTTATTTTTGAAAATGTTTCCACAGATTGGGATTCAATTGTAGGAGAAAAAATTCGCGATCGCTGTTTTGCAGAGAAATTTGCCACTGATTACTCCCAGGGTAGGATACAAGCAGTTACAGATGTTCATGTAGCCAAACTTAATGATTGTCATGCAGAAATGCTGGAAAAGTACCAAGTTAGAGCTAACTTGGTAATTCCCTTAATTAAAGAAACAAAATTGTGGGGTCTGCTATGCATTCATCAATGTAGTAGCGCTCGTGAATGGAAATCTTCTGAAATCAAATTTGTAATTACCATTGCTAGGCTGTTGACAGTTGCAATTCAACAACTGGATCGAATTGAAAAGGCTGATTTAGCTAAAAAACTAGCCACTGCGAAGCAGAAACACAAAATGGTTGTTGAAATTATTGAAAAAATCCGTGATTCACTCGATATCGACACAATATTATCAACTACGACTCAAGAGATTCGACAATTATTGAAGGTTGATCGTGTAGCCATTTTTCAATTTAATTCAGATTGGAGTGGTAATTTTGTTGCAGAGTCATTCGAACGAGCTTGGACGCCTCTGATTGGAGTTTCTCCGACAATTAACGATACTTATCTGCAAGATACTCAAGGGGGACGGTATACCAATAATGAGAGTTTTGCAGTGGACGACATTTATCAGGCTGGTTTTAGTGAATGTCATGTAACCCTACTAGAACAGTTTCAGGCTAAAGCTTTTGTAGTCATTCCAATACTAAAAGAGGACAAGCTTTGGGGGTTAATTGGGGTATATCAAAATTCTTCTCCTAGAAATTGGCAAGCTGATGAAGTTGAAATTTTAGCTCAAATTGCTTCCCAGGTTTCTGTAGCACTAAGTCACTACGAATTATTCGCTAACGCTCGCTATGAAATCGAACAGCAAAAAGCATTGACTAGTACGATTGCCAGTATCAGACAGTCTGTAGCTTTAGAGGATATTTTCCAAACCACTGTTACTCAAGTACGTCAGTTACTTAAAGCCGACCGAGTTGCTATATTCCGTTTCGATCCGGGGAATAAATGGGAAGGAGAAATTATTTATGAAGATGTGGCTTTGGGCTTAAATTCAGCTCTTAAAGATAAAGTCTATGACCATTGCTTTGCCCAAAACTATGTACCACTTTATCGCCAAGGTCGAATCAGTGCGATTTCGGATATTTACAAACATGATTTCAAGAAATGCTATATCCAAATCCTGGAAAAATTCCAAGTACGTGCGAATATTGTTGCACCTTTAATTAAAGCTGGTGAATTATGGGGTTTATTATGCATTCATCAATGTGAGAGAACTCGAGACTGGCAATCTTCAGAAATAGAGTTTGTCTATCAAATTGGCGAACAATTAGGAACCGCATTGAAACAGGATACCTATTGGGAGCAAGTTCAAAGCGATATGCAAGCAAAAGTTGCTGAACATAAACAGGCGATGGAGCGGCAAAAATTATTAGCTATAACTGTAGATAAAATACGTCACTCTCTTGATATCCAAACTATTTTTGAAACTAGTACCCAAGCAGTAAGGGAACTACTAAAAGTTGATCGAGTTTCAATATATCGCTTTGATTCTGACTGGAGAGGTGAATTTGTTGCAGATTCCTTTAAAGATGGTTTGCAACCCCAGTCAAAAGGACACTCAGCTATATTACCAACATTTACAAATACAAATAAAGATGGGAAACTGCCGCGTCATGAAGTTTTTACTTCTATTTCTCAAGGTAAAGAATTATGGGGATTATTGATTGCTTATCAAAACTCCTATCCCCGTCATTGGAAAAGTGAGGAAATCGAATTACTCAACCAACTTGGGGCTCAGTTGGGGGTTGCAATTCAGCAAGCAGAATTACTCCAACAGACAAAAGAGCAAGCAACACAACTAACTGAAGCATTTGAGGAAATCAAACAAACTCAGGAGTACTTAATCCAGGGTGAGAAAATGGCAAATTTGGGAGAGTTATTGACAGGTATTGTTAGTGAAATGAACGATCCTGTTAACTCTATCCTGGAGAATATTAATGAAGTTAGCCAACGTACTGGGGACTTACTGGAAATTACTAGCCTCTACCATCATAGTTACCCTGAAGCTTCACCAGCGATTGAAGAGCGACTCAAAAAACTCAACCTAGATCTGCAAAACACGGATTTATATGAAACTCTTAACTCCATGAAAATTGGAGCTAAACATCTGAGTCAGACTTTAGGATCGTTGGAAAAATTTTCCCGTGCAGATGAAAGCGAATTGAAACTAGTGGATATCAATGAAGAATTAAATAATATTTTACTTATTTTAGAGCACCGATTAAAAGCCAAGGGCAAATATCCTGGAATTGAGGTGATAGAGAAATATGACAGAATACCGTTAGCTGAATGTTATCCAGCCCAATTAAATCAAGCATTCATAAATATCTTGCTTCATAACATTAGTACTTTAGAACAGAAATTTGTCACCATTGAAAAAGAACATTCAGGAAGGTCATCAGAATGTCCTTATATTCCCTTATTTATCTGGATTGTGACTAAATCTGTCGGTAGCAAAATTAGCATTAAAATTACTGATAACGGTCCAGGTATGATGGAATCGGTACGGGAAAATATTTTTGACTTGACCTCTAAAAGTAAAGATTTCCAAATTAAAGATTCCACAACAAAAGAAGTTTTTCCCAGAACAGGATTAGGTTTAGGTATTTGTCATCAAATTATTGCAGATAAACACCAAGGTCAAATTAAGTGCTTTTCTCAAGTGGGTCAGGGAACAGAATTTTTGATTGAAATTCCCACCAGACAAAGTCTTCCCATCGAACATTTCTCTACTTTCAAAACCTTTTAGCTAGGTAGAGAAAAAATCGCACATATCTGTATAAAGTATGATTTCGGTATATTAGCATTCGCCGTTAAGTCTTAAGTCCTACTTAGGATGTCGTTAGCTTGTGATTAAACCGAGTCTAGGTTAATTACAAGCAGCGATCACTTTGGTCAACATTCAACTGAGGATGAGAAATAGTGAAAACTCTATAGCTATTACTAATCCAATAAAACTAAAGTTAGGAAATATTGGATAGAAGATAGAATTTCCATTTTGTAACAATAGTATATTTTAGTACAGCTTAATATGTAATTGGTCTTCTCAAAGCTGTATCTATGTTTAGTAAAACTAAAATAGACTAAACATTATGATTAACCAAACTATAACTTTAGAACAAATCGTTAAAATAGGTGAGAAGATTGGACTTCACACCGTAAAACAATTACAACTTCAAGGTGGTTACCAATTTTATATTGTTTTTCGTCTTCCTCGTCTTGAGAATTACTCGATTTGTGTGAATGTTCATAGCGAAAAACCGATCGAGATTGAAGCTTGGGAATCTTCATCTGACATTGATATTGTTTCTTTACAATTATCAATGCTTGATAGTTGTACCTTGGAAATAATTCCTCACACGCTCCAGTACGTGATGCATTTAATTGAAAAATATGAAGAGATTGATGATGATGTGTTGCTCCGACTAGTAGCTTAAGTAAATCAGAAAATACATTTCTGGTAATCATTTAGTTGGGCAATTTTTACCCGATCTGTTGACACAGTTAAATGACAATATTCGCTCCTCTTCTTTAAAATAAGTTAGGAAGTGGGGAATTTGTCCTCATCTAAATTTTGAACAATTATGACATTTTCCCAACTACTTGTATCTTCTGTAGATAGATAATTTCTCTAAAAAATATAATATTCAATAAATCAACGAGTACTTAAAGGCGAGGTAACCATTCTCTGCTCTAAAGAGACAGAGCTTTATCCCCCTCCACAAACTAACCGCATGTTGGTGCGTACTCATTTGTTTCGCGGAACTTTAGGCGCGGTTACGTTTGTCCAGAGGGTGTAAACTCACCCCCGCGCCCCCTAGTGACTCAGTTTTCGTAAAGACACTCGCTGTTTTACTTGACTACTGCCCATTAAGCCTTGAGAACGAATCAAAATTCTCTGCGTTAGGTCATTTCGTCATAACTAACTTGACGTTAACACTACACAAAGGTTCCCGATGCCAAGCATTTCTCTAAACAAATTTTCACGGACAATCAGTTGTCCCGAGTCGTTTTTCCTACCAGCTATAAATAGACTGGGTTTCCAAACTCCCGTGAGGTTCTTATGAGTTATTCTTATTTCTCTTTGTATGAAAAGAAATAAAAATGTCGTGGCACTATAAACCAATACCATAATAGTGTGTGATTTAAGTCACAAGCTTTTTGACAATAATAAGTTAAAAGTACTACTTGCTATATAAATGCTTGTACATTCTAATACAAGTATTTGGTGTCTATTGCTTGTGTCGCGAAAAATGAAATATCGAAAACAAAAACTTATTTTTAGATTTATTGTTGCCTTTTATTGTGGAATATTATTCAATATAGTACCTAATCTTGGCTATGGTGCTGATATTACACAAGTTATAAGTTCTCGCCAGATAAGCCCACCCGTAAAAATAGAAACCGATATTAAGGGTGAGAAAAATAAAATACAGTCTATTCCTCAAGCAGGTCAAGATAAAAATATTACCCATAATGTAAGGATAGACAATTATGAAAATAAGTATTTAATTAATTCCGACTATACATATACTCACTTCAAAACCCAGCAAACAACTTTGCTCACCAAACAAGGGATTGAAGACTGGAAAAGAGATTATCTTGATTATTCTCCCGATACCCAATCTGTAGAATTAATTGACGCTTATGTCATTCAACCAAATGGGAAAAAAATTAAGGTTACCAAAGAAAATATTTTCACTCGTTCTAGTCCTGAATATGTACCGGGTTTCACCAACGATTTAAGGATGACGATAGTATTTCCCCAACTCAAAGTTGGATCTAAAACTTTTGTGCAATGGAAACTGACTCAAAAAAAACCTTTTACTGTTGGTTTAAGCGATGTTGAGGCTCCATTCTTTTCCGTACCAGCAGTTAAAGAATCTATAGAGATAGAATTACCTCCATCCCTTAAACTTTATTGGGAAAAGAGAGGAGACTATACAGTAACAGACACTTATGAGGGAAATCGTCGCAAAATTAAAGCCGTAATAACCAATCGACCTGGTTATGACTTTGAAAATCGTATGGTTAATACCTGGGATTTTGATTCTATGTTTGTATTTTCCAATCTAGATCGTTGGGAAGAAATAGGTCGGATTGTTTGGGATAAATGGCGGGATAAAGTCATCATCACACCAGAGATCGAAAAATTAGCCCTGCAAATAGTAAAGGATAAACAGGGTATTGAAGCCGCAAGGTCAATTTATAACTGGGTCGCACAAAATATTGAATACCTAGCAGTTTATCTCAACGAATCAGCAGGTTATATTCCTCACACTTCCACGCAAATTCTCCGCAATGGCTATGGAGATTGCAAAGATTATGTACTTTTAATGCATACTTTACTTAAAGCCATAGGTATTAAATCTATTCCTACTTTGGTCAATTCGGGAGATATGTACCAAAAGTTGCTATTACCTACATCTTCACAGTTTAATCATGCCATAATTTACTTACCCGATTATCAGATTTTTTCTGACCCAACTAATAATTATGCTGCTTTAGAGGAGTTAGATGATTCTGTTAGTAATAAGTTCGTTGTCTTACTGACAGAAAAAGGTTTAACTAAATACACACCAAAATCTTTGGCTAAAAATAATAGCTATCAGATGAAAGCTTCAATTAACATCGAAAAAAATGGAACCATCAAAGGTCAAAGCGAATTAAAATATTCTGGTAATTTTAATAGTGGTTACAGGCAATACTTTACATCTAATGCACCAAAGCAAATTGCGAATAAAATCTTAGCAGGTACTCCTGAAGGTGGTGCTGGAACTTTAAAGACCGGCGATTTAGATAATTTGGATGTACCTGTAAAAGTAAAAGCTAAATGGAGCAGCCCTTATGCTGTGGATGTGGAAGATCGCATATATTTCAATACACCTGTTGGAATTAATACTATCAACTCTCAATGGTTAAGGAGATACCTTACACTTGATAAACGCTTGTATCCATTTATTGTAGGTGCTAGAAGTTATAATTGGGAATATAAAATTAATATTCCTGTTGGATATAAAATAGTCCGCCAACCAAAGAATAGGAATTTATTAAATACAACTGGTTCCTATATAAGTAGCTACGAACAAAAAGAAGGATATATTTTAGTAAAACGTAATTTAATTATTAATAAGGATGTTTATAAGGCTGAAGAATATCCTGATTTTCAAGAATTAATCTATAAACCGATTAATGATGCTCGTAGTATTATAGTTTTCGAAAAAAAATCTGTTTGAAATGAATATAAAAATGGATATAAAAGTCAAGTCCAAACACTATCATCAATTCTGGGATGATCGGACTGGTTTTTGTTTCTATTGATATATTTGCTTGAAAATCTCACGAATTTTATCATTGCCAATGATAATTCCTAATAGAAAAACCAATAATAAACCTAAGAAAATATTAGAACCTAACAAAAAAATAATAAATAACCATATTAATAAGTTTTTATTTCCAATAGCATAAAGACCGATGAATGATATTAAAATTGATAATAATAAACATATGAATATTAATAGTAATTTAACTTTAAAATCTAAATTTTTATCTGGTTTGAATGCTTTGTTTTTTGGATATATATTTTCTTGATTGAAATCTTTATTTTGACATTGATTAATGTCTTCTTCTGTTTGAGCTAGAGAATCACTATCTTCTTTTTGCTCTACAGGATTTAGTTTTTTGCTTGCATCTGTATCAGCTTCCACAATAAAGTAGTTTGATGAATCATGTGTTGTCTGACCGATTTGATTCATCAATATAAAAGGGTCACTCGAGTATTTCCGCAAGGCTTCTTCTGCATCTTTGTAGTCATTTTTTATATATATATTCAGCAAAGTTTTTTCTACTGCATCTCTGACATCAGAGATAATATCATTACGCAAGCGTTCGACAAGAATATTTTTTACTAGTTGTGTCTCATCCAATAGAATGCTGGGAATGTTTAGTTCGCCGAATGCTTGAATTACATACTTGCGTGCAATCCAATCATGCTCTAATACTTTTAGCTTTTCAATCAGTGGTTTTAATGCGCGGGGATCTCCCATTTTCCCTAAAATTTTAGCGATCGTAACACATTCATCTGTATTGATTTCGTCTTTTAGGGACTGAATAAGTTCGTTTACAGTCATTCGGTCAAAATTAACATTTCGTACCGAACTCAATTCTTTAATCAGTTTGGAGTCCGGAAAATTTTCTTTTGACAGTTGTTTGGTATCCTCAGGGTAGGCTAACTCTAAATATCTAAAGACTCTAATCTTGTCCTTACTAGATGTTTTATGAACTCGAATATAATTTTTGAGCGCATCTTTTGCAGCATCACGCACATTACTAAATTTATCTTGTTTAATAGCTTGTTCTAAAGCATCTATGGCTTTTGAAGGTATTAATTTACCCAGTGCAATTGCTGCTTGCAAACGTACAAAACTATCGTTCTCAATCGGCTCGCTATAGTTTAAAGCCTGTATTAGAGCATTAATGATATCGTTGTATTTGTTTAATTCATAGTTATTTAACTCAGGCGTTGTTATTTTTGCGAGAGCAACTACCCCTGCTGCTCGAATGTCGGGGTTTTCTGCAGCATCTCGGAGTAAATCAACAAGCAGTGCGATCGCTTCTTGGGCTTGTAAATTTCCTAGTTTCTCAATAGCAGCCTCCCGCATATCGATATCTTCAGAAGTATTTATTGTTTTTATTAAGTTTGCAGGATCTGTTTCTGTTAATTCTTCCTTTTTTTCTTGAGTTAGGTCTGCTCCGGCTAGTATCAAAGCCCGTCGAAGTTTTTTTAGAACATTTGTTAATTTAGAATCCAAACCCTCTCCTACGTGGTATTTTATCATCAGACGATAATATATTGTTCCTCCTACCTCACGGGCTCGATCGCGAACTGGCTTCATGTAATCGTTACGCATCGCGTAAATTAAAGATTCAACTGCTTTTAGTAACTCAAAGAAAGCTGTTTTATCTTTACTCTCAATAATCCAATCGACTATCTTACCCAACTCAGAAGCTGCTGCTTGTCTTTCATATCTATCTTTTGAATTATTTAAATTGAGTACGCAAGTTTGCTCTTCAACTAAAAATTCTAAGGTATTTTGGGAACTTTGAGGTTCTTCCATTACCTAACTCCTTAATCGCTGCAAAATATAATCAGAATTATTTTAAATAATTTCATTACGTTATTACTGTCTTAGTATTATCCAGCGAAAATCTAGTATTAATTTTCTCGGTCTTCAATTATTCTCAACTGTTTTCTTAGGAAAACATAAATCGCAACTGCAAAATTCTAGCTTTTCTATAAGATGGGGCATAAGAGCGGCATTAACTTCTAAGTTAGAAGAGAGTGTTGGTAGAATCCCCTTATATTTTCTTTTATTACAGCAAACTTTTGCTCTGAAAGCTGGGTCTGATAACAATCGCCATTTTTTAGTATCAGCATCATACCAACCTAAGTAGTAGCCAAGTGTTTCTAAGTTAGTGCATCTTTTCTCTTGCCAAATACTTTGCTGAACAGCTAAGCCAAAACAGTAATTGCTGTGTTGTTGCCACATTCGATCTATTTGACATAGGAGATAACAAGGCAAAATATAAATATCTCTTTCATTCAAAGATTCATTCGGGCTTTTTTTAGAGAAATAATTTAAAGTTGTATTTATAATGTTGAGGGTTGCTTGATTTGCTTCTACCCATTTACGGGCTTGAAGAAGATTGCTTAAGGAGCGATTTAATTCATATATTTCACTTTCAGTTTGTTGATTTTGGTGTAGTTTTACTTCAAATTTTCGATGTAATTCTTGATTTCTATTTCTTTCTTCTTCAAGTTCTCGATTCAATTGTCTGTTTTTGCTTTTCTCCTTCTCCAATTCTTGATATAATCTACTGTTTATGTCTCTTTCTTCTTCAAGTTTTTCCAGCATTTTTACTCTATAAACTGTTCTATAAAAATTTTCTAACTCTGGATTACTGGGGTTTTCGTTATATGCGCCCTCAATTAGTTTTTCTAATTTACCCTGTGCTTTAGCCCATGTAATTAATTTAAAAACAACTGTATTAAGATCTATCTCTCCAGCTATTGTTGCTAAACTTTCTTCTAACCTGAAATCAACCATCATCGCCAATTTACTTTGTGTTGGATAAGCACTTATTATGGCTTGATGTAGTTGACTGCGTTTTTCACCATTCATATCCATAACCTGTTACTCACAACTGCGAGCGACAATTAAATCAATCCCAAATGTATAAATAATATGAATACAGATAGGCATAGGAGCAAATAAATTAAAATAATTGCTAGTAGTTTGTTTGATAGCTTTATTCACAGAAAATTTTTTAGTATTTGGTAATCTATAATTAGACCAGTCTATTAATATAGAGTTCAATGTAATTTTTATTTTTTAAATAGAATTTTATTAAGATGAAAACGAATACATTATTAAATATTTTTGCTTTCTTTAAAGTACTTCACTACTTAAATAAACTCTTCCGAAAAAAGATGATTGAGAAAAAAATATATTTTTGACTATCCTTTTTCTCTATTCAATCACAAGATAAATTACAAGCACCCAACTATATCTGCATTTGATAAATATGCTTATGCAGAATATTTTAACGAAATATTTCAATTATTTATAATTTTAACACAGCAAATGACAGCGTTACAGACATATCTTACAATATACCTTCATGGCAAATAATAAGTAAAAGAATTAGGTTTTGTTTTATCATTTTTTATACGTACAGATATCCCAAATAATGCAGTCGTCTGCTCTATGGAAGCAATAGCTAATTAATCTAAACTCTCATAAATTTAAAAATTATTTAATTTTTACTAAAACACTTTATCTTTTTGTATTAATTTAATATCAGGACTTACGCAATGGAGATTTGTCATTGCGACCGAAACGGAGTGTAGGGAAGCAATCTCAGAGTTCTTGCGTTAGCGCAGCGTGTCCGCAGGACATATACGTCGCTATCGCTCGTAATGACGCAATTACGTTAATTTTGCGTAAGTCCTAAATATATCCAAAATTTTGAACTAACTTTAAAATAGTATTTGTTTTTTATATTAATTGTGCGGAAGTTTTTGCAGTTTACTGTAATCTTTTAAAGACATTTCTATGCTAGGTAACCTCTAATGACCTAATTCGTAAATATCTACACAATAATAAGTAAGTAATAAAAATAGAATTTAAATTATTATTTAAGAGTAATTAATTATATTTAAACTCAAGACAAAACATAGGAAGGGGAAATCCTATGGTGTGTAATTCGTGAGCAGCAAATGCGATTTATCTGCCAAACATCTTAATTGTTTGCGACTTATCGTTCTTCTTTCCCCTTCCAATAATCCCCTGTTTTCCGTTCCACTTATTTTTTCCCAACTTTCAACTTTTTCTCAAGTCCACCAATTAGAAGATCGGCAAGTAAGGCAATCCCAGCAGCAGGAACAGCACCTGCTAGAATTAAATCGTTGTTAACTGTAGAAATTCCTCGGAAAATAAATATCCCTAAACCACCAGCACCGATTGCAGCAGCGATAGTTGCAATACCAATAGCAATTACTGTTGCAACCCTAACTCCAGCTAAAATAACTGGCATTGCTAAGGGTATTTCTACTTGCATCAATAATTCTTTGTCAGTCATTCCCATACCTCTTCCAGCTTCTCTAATTGCTGGATCTACACCGGATATACCAGTGTAAGTGTTGCGGATTATTGGTAATAAAGAATAAAGGGTGAGCGCAACAATTGCAGGTACCTTACCGATCCCACCAAGTACAGGTATGGGAATTAGTAAACCAAACATCGCTAAACTGGGAATAGTTTGCAAAACATTTGCAATTCCAAGAACTGGTTGACGAAAATTCTTTTCACGGGTAATTAAAATACCCAGAGGTAAACCAATTAGTGTAGCAATAGCGATGGAAACAAGTACAAGAAATAAGTGCTCCAGAGTGCTCTCCCAAATCTCTGAGCCATATTTAATCAAGAAAAAATTATTCATAGTGCAAATTCAATACATTCAAGAAAGGCGCGAGCTTCTGGGTGTTTAGATTGCTTAAACTCTTCTGGTGTCCCTAAAAATACCATTTTTCCTTCATCCATCAAAGCAATTCTAGATGCTAAAACAAAGGCTTCTTGGATGTCATGGGTAACAAAAACTACGGTTTTACCCAATTCTTCCTGCAATCTTCGAAATTCCTGTTGTAGCTCCAAACGGGTAATGGGATCCAATGCACCAAAGGGCTCATCCATTAATAATACTGGTGGATCTGCCGCTAACGCCCTTGCAACGCCAACTCGTTGACGTTGTCCCCCAGAAAGTTGATGGGGATATCGATGAGCAAATTGGTTTGGTTCTAAACTAACTAACCGTAGTAGTTCGGAAACACGACTTTGAATTTGCTTTGGTTTCCAGCCTTCCAAAGCCGGAACTAATCCCACATTTTTTTCTACCGTAAAATGGGGAAATAAACCAGTTTCTTGAATGACGTAACCAATTTGTCTTCGTAATTTAATTTCATTCCACTCGGTAGTTGGAATATCATTGAATAGTACTTCACCTTCCGTTGGCATGTATAGGTGATTTATTAATTTCATCGTAGTAGTTTTACCGCTACCGCTACGACCAAGTAATATCAAGGCTTCTCCTTGATTAATACTGAAGTTAAGATTGGCTACCAAAGGCCGATTGCCCTTGACTAGAGTAACATTACGGAATTCAACTGCTATTTGATTGTTAGACGACATGAATAAATTTATACTCGAATTTGATTTAAGTTAACTTAAGTTTAGTGATTTTGACTTCCCAAGGTAGATTCTGAACTAATAAGAACTTGAATATTTTAACTTTCCAAGAAACTAAAGGCGCAAGCATAAATACTCTACCATCAAGGCTTCGACGGTAAAGACTTTAAGTTACTGAGAAGTAAAACATATATTTTAAAAACTAAATAGCACTACACTTTGGATGAGAGAGATTTTTGTACTGTGTTACCTTTTTCTAAATTGGATGCTCCAAGCCGTCAGCTAAATACTGGTAAATTAAATGCTGGGAACTGCAGACTTAAACGTTTATTATCCCAAAGATATAAATTTCTCAAAAAATCTTGCTTTTTGAAACTACGTAGGAGTAGGTTAAAAACGATTGCAACCTTATTTGAGACTTGTATTATGGTGAGTGCTAACCAACCAAAGATATATACAGGTGGATGTCATTGTGGTGCTGTTCTCTTCAAAGTCGCAGTGGAAAAATACCAAGTAGATGAATGTAATTGCTCAATTTGTCAAAAAAAAGGATTTTTACATCTAATTGTTCCGTGCAATAAGTTCACTCTCCTCAAAGGTGAAGAAGTTTTAACAACTTACACCTTCAATACTGGTGTCGCTAAACATAAATTCTGTAAAATTTGTGGGGTGCACTCATTTTATATCCCCCGCAGTCATCCAGATTGTATTGATGTAAACCTACGTTGTCTTGATGGAAACCCGATTTCAGATTTCGAAGTTACACCCTTTGATGGAGCAAATTGGGAGCAAAATATTCAGAACCTGCGTTCCAGGAAGACGTTATGAGAGAATTGATGCTTGGGAGTTGGGCATTAGAAATTGGGAAGCGACTAAGAACACTATTCACTACGTTAGCAGTGCGGGCGTATACCAATTACCAATTACCAATCACCAATTACCAATTACCAAAATCAATCGTAACTTTGCACTTCTTTATATTTTTAACAGCAATAACAGCAATTTCCGTGAAGCATTTTGGCGTACCCTAATTGATATGACTCGCAGGAATTAAAGAACAAAAATTATCGAGCGTTTGAGCAAGGGGAGAACTTATGGCATATTCCTGGTTTAAAGCATTTCATATCATTGGTGTGGTAGTCTGGTTCGCCGGCTTATTTTATTTAGTACGTTTGTTTATCTACCATGTTGAAGCCGAGCAAGAAGCGGAACCAGCCAAAAGCATCCTAAAAAATCAATACCAAATTATGGAGAAACGGCTCTATAACATCATTACCACTCCTGGAATGGTAGTGACTGTAGGGTGTGCTATTGGTTTATTAGTTACCCAACCTGAGTATCTAAAGCAGGGTTGGCTGCATGCTAAATTAGGTTTTGTCGCTGCTTTACTGTTCTATCATTTTTATTGTGGACGCTTAATTAAGCAGCTAGAAGAAAATACTTGCAAATGGGGTAGCAAACAACTACGCGCTTTAAATGAAGCACCCACAGTTATGCTATTGGTGATTGTATTGCTAGCTGTGTTTAAAAATAGTCTACCGACAAACGCCACAGTTTGGGTAATTTTTGGTTTGATTATTACAATGGCTGCGACAATTCAACTTTATGCGAAAAAACGTCGCCAAGATAAAGAAAAATTAGCAGCCCAATTAACACAAATCCCTCAGGAGCAAGCTTAAAAATAGTCATTGCTTTTGGGGAAAATTTGAGGAAAATTCGGGGAAAAAACCTAATTACAAGCTAAAAAAAGGAAAAATTGCCTTCATAAAATCCATCGCGTTCTATCATGTACGAGAATTATGGGTATTCTTTTTTAACTGTATAGCTATTTTTTAGTTATCCTCAGAAAGTTTAGAGACGTTGCGTCACAGCAGCGTCTCTAGGAATTATTCCAGAAAAAAATCTAAGTTCAAAACTTTATCCAAGCCGATTAAATTTTGTATTTTTAGAGTAATAATTCTGAAGATAAGTAAGTAGGCGAGAAAAAAGTAAACT
>JGI1201J43222_100084_pt1 | contig 34781 bp, 26 predicted proteins | sample MastesBC008_FD_43222 | JGI IMG/M metagenome (IMG submission 43222) | reverse complement strand
AGTTAGGAGTTATAGCGCTATATTTTGAGAATTTGCATGTTTAAGGTAGCTTTGTAAATTTTATGACTTTCCAAATCACCCTTTGGAAAGTTTTAATCATTCTAGTTTTTGCTTGTGAATAAGAGAATATTTATATTTTTATTGCAAAATATTGAGCCGAGAAAAATTTGTTTGATTAAAGTAATGTTAAACATTTAACCCATCAGATATTAAAGAAAAATTTTTATTTTTTCTAAGGTTGAATATTCCTTGTATTATGAGGTAGAAATAACTTATCCTCAGCATTTCTAAAAGTCAGCGGGGAGTAATAAATAAAGATTTTGGGTCTTAGCTCCAGTTCAGGGGATTAATTTACCTAAGCCCCGACATATTATGCTGTGAATTTATGCCGTGAATTTATGCTGTGAATTATTTAATAATGGCTATCAAAAATACAAAGCGCCTGTCTTTATTGGCTGTAGTTGCTGTGATGATGATTTTTTTTCTGTCACCTGGAATTGCTTGTGCAGCAACGGCTAAAGTTAGTTCTGTTAATGCAACATTTGTTACCGAACAGGTTAAACCAGCAAAACACTCTAATTCTCGCTCAAAAATGAGTTTAACTCCCATGCTCCGTCAACGTATCCAAGGAATTAGACAGCGGAGAAATCGGGATATTCAAGCTATTTTACAACCATCTCAAATTAAGGAACTCAAACATAATTTGCGTTCTGGTGATCGCCTCGATTTGGCTATCAAAAAATTGAACATCACACCAGATCAGCAATATATGATAGAGTCAACGATGCGTATTGCCGATATAAAAATTAAAGCACTTTTATCAAAGTACTCTCTACAAATGGGATAAGTTTTTTGATTTTCAGGTTTATTTTCAGCTTGAGGAAATTAAGTTTGAATAAACCAATTTGAGCAAAAGTATGTTTATAGGCTTTCGCATTCATTAATTCCTAACTTCATTACATATTGCTACAGTTCGGTCGCTCATTTCCTGCGAGAGGTTATGAGCGATTGTTTTTGGAGATTCTTTATACTGCTTGAAAAATGCGATCGCTACTCAAGGGACTCCCAGTTAAAAAATACATCATTCTTAGGGTACAAGTCGGTGCACCCTTACGAGACATTAATGATGGTATTTATATTTTTTTGCAACTCCCTCAGTCTATGTTTTGAGATAAACAATAAGCACATAAATATATCATTTTAAAGATTGACAATTACATAAAAATATCTATACAAACTCAGTAATTACATTGTTTACCACAGATATCTAAAGCATGTGAAGTCTTTTAGGACAGCTATTTGCTATCATATTGAGTACGAGTTTGTGGTGAGTTCAAATTCCGGAAATCACATACAAGAATAGGTCGTTAGATCCGAATGCTTATGACTGTGTTGAGATTTTATCGTCTCATACTACTTCTGATTAATGCTTCTGAAAGTAATAACTCAAATTGCTAATTAATGACTCAATTTTTCTATATCCCTCTAGATCACCTAAAAAAGTGAGTTTTGAACTATTTTCACTTTTTCAAGGAGATTTGGGGAGGGTAAAAACCCAAGAAATTTGTAACTAGCAACTTGGTTAATAAGTAAAACAATTGATATATAGCAATGTCAAATGACGGAACTAAATTATCTGGTCAGGAAATAGGAAGATTAAGAGACGCCATTATTAGTGCTTTTCCAGATAAACCCTCATTAGAGATGATGGTTGCTATTGAGTTAGATGAGAACCTCGATGAAATAGCCGGAGGAAACAATTTTAAAGCAATTGTTTTTAATTTAATAAAAAAATGGGCTGAGCCAAAAGGAAAATTAAAGAATTTAGTTGAAGGTGCATGTAAAGAAAATCCTGGAAATCATGATTTAAAAAGTATAAGAAGAGAATTATTTCCTAAATTATCAGACTCTATTAATCTAAAAAATAAATTTTCTACCATTTCACGTCAGCAATGGAAAGATTTATGTTTGATAATAGCCTATATTGATTTAGCTCTGCTGAAGAATATATGTAGGATAACTTTAGAAAATAATTCAAAATTCCAAGATATATTAGGTAATTTACCGGAACTCATAAAACCAGAAAATTTAGGTATATTCAAAACGATTTTTTTAGATAAGTATCCTAAGAATAATCGAGACATTCCAACTATTATTGAATTTGTAGAACGCTTAACTAAAGAACAAGAAATATCTACAAATATTCGAGAACAGTTAAATTGTTGGCTAAACCTTATAGCTAAAGAATTTGATATTAGTTTACCTTGCTATGAAGTACAAAAATTATCTCAAGGTACCAGAATAAATTCTTATTTACTAGTCACAGTTACTCCTAATAGTAGTGATAAATTTTATCTGCAAGCTGAATTAATTCCTAATTATTTACCAAAAGAAACGAATTCTACATCGATAAAAATAGAAAAAAATAGTAATTTACCTAATATTGAATGTTCCTTGTCAGATATTGTTGATAATATTTATAATTTAATTCGTATTGCAAAAACTCAATATCTTCATAAACATAGATTTTATAACTTAGTTATTGAAGTTTTTTTGCCTTTACAACTTCTCGATGCAAATTTAGATTTAAAAGATATACCGATTGGTTTAAAAGATAAGACAAGACCATTTGGTAGTGAATATAAATTTTTAGTGCGTTCTCTCGACCGTTTTATCAGTCACGATGGCGAATATTTTCACAGATTATATTCGAGATGGGAAAAACTCAATTATTGGATGAAAAATTGCTTATCAGAGAGAGATATAGAAAATAACATTCATCATATATCTCAAGTAGATGATTGTAATTGGGAAGAAATAGAAACAGAATTAGAAATAGAAGAAAAATTGGGCGTCAAAATTACTTGTTGCTTACCTGAAAGTAAGTTTGATAGAGAGGATTTGTTTATTACGATTCTAAGAGGAGGAGTACCAATCTTTTTGTGGACAAGGCGTGGCTTACCAGATATAGAGTATGAAATAAATAAATTATTAGATATTAATTTTTTTAAAGATGAGTTCACTTGGACCGAATTGGTGTGGAAGCTTCGTAAAAGAGCTCATGCGAAACGAGATAAAGAAAACTATTTAGGCTATAATCTAGGATTTTTATGCGACAATCCCCACCGAGTACCTTTTAATTTAACTATCCAAAATCAATATTTAATCGAAACAGGGATGTAAAAACTACATAATTATGGCAGATTGGCGCTTTTTTCATGGAAACGGAAAACAATTAAAAGGGGTAGAAGATAAATTAAAAAATCTTGAACCTCCACCCTGGCGACGTTTTAGCAAGATTGAAGATATTACGGAAGATCGACGTTGGGATCGACTGAAGACATTAGTGGAGGAAAATGATCGAAATAGAAGAAGAGGTGAAAATTTCCGTATTCCTCCTGATGCTACCAATGTAATTAATGCTGTTAATGCTGCAATTTATCTACGCAGACCATTATTAGTTACTGGTAAACCTGGTTCGGGTAAGACATCTTTAGCTTACGCGATCGCTCACGAGTTAAATTTAGGTCCAGTATTGTCTTGGGCGATTACTGCTCGTTCTACTTTGCAAGAAGGACTTTATCGTTACGATGCGATCGCACGATTACAGGATGTTCAGCAAAACGAAAAGCAGGATATAGGTAAGTATATTACTTTGGGCGCTTTAGGAACAGCTTTTTTACCTTCAGCGTTACCAAGGGTTTTACTAATTGATGAAATTGATAAGAGTGATATTAATCTTCCCAACGACTTATTAAATATTTTTGAGGAGGGAGAGTTTCCGATACCAGAGTTAGTAAGACGAGCAAAATCAGTAGAAAAAAATAATTCCGCTTCCAATAATGAATTTACAGTTGAAACTCAAGATCGTGATATTGAAGTTGTAATTAAAGGAGGGAGAATACGCTGTTATTCTTTCCCAGTCATTGTTATGACTAGTAATGGTGAAAGAGATTTTCCTCCGGCTTTTAAACGGCGATGCATACGAGTAAAAATGCCTAATCCTCAAGAAGAAGCACTCAAAGCAATTGTTAAAGCTCATTTTCAAGATGAAGACAAACTTTTTCAAGATGCTGAAGCGAAAATTGATGGATTAATTAAAGATTTTTTGTCAGATAAAGATAAAAATACGGAACGTGCTACAGACCAATTATTGAATACAATTTATTTGCTTACTCGTGATGTTTCTCCAGAGTCAGAAGCAGATGAAAAATCGGTCAAAGATATTTTATTGAAAAGTTTAACCAGTAATGATTGACTTTGGCTTAATTTCCCATGACTAATAAATCATCTGCAACCAATAACCAATTTAATCAATTGATTGCAGCTTTAGGAAAAGATTTAGAATTAACCGGGGAAGAAATCGCCGATATCATTTGGTTTAATCAAAAACGTCAAGAAGTTATAGATACACAAAACAACATATCTTCACAACAGGTAAATCAATCAAGCACCTCAGAAGAATTAAATCCTACTCCCACAAATACCAACACCTCAGAAAAATTAAATTCTAACCCTAGAGATACCGAAACTTCTTTCAAACCTCCTTCTGCAGAAATTTACCCAAAAACTCAAGAAGAAACTCAACAGGAAATTCAAGATCAAACTCAAACATCCTCTAAAACTAAAGCTCTTCCCTTGCGCGTACCGGATGCACCTTCTCTACGCGAACCTTTAACATTAGCGCAAGTGTTAAAACCTTTGATGCATCGGGTGGAATCTGGGAGAAAAACCGTATTAGATGAGACAGCGACCGTCGAGCGTACCGCTGCTGAAGGAATTTGCATTCCCATACTCAAATCTGAACCAGAGCCTTGGTTAGATGTGGCTTTGGTAGTTGACGAAAGCAAATCGATGCTGATTTGGCGACATACAATTTGGGAGTTAAAGCGTTTACTAGAACATTATGGAGTATTTCGGGACGTACGTGCTTGGGGATTAGTCACCAATGAAAACGGACAAATCCATATCCGTCCGGGAATTGGTCAAAATGTAAGCCAACAACGTTTTGCTAGCCCCCGTGAAATTCTAGATCCAAATCGTCGCCGTTTAATTTTGCTGGTGAGTGATTGTGTTGCAGCGACTTGGCGCAATGGTGCTTTAACCCAAGTTTTAAAAGATTGGACAAACACTCAACCAGTAGCGATTATCCAAATGTTACCCGATTGGTTGTGGTTAAAAACAGCTTTGGGTTTGGGTGCTGCGGTTAGTTTGGGAAGTTTGACTGCAGGGGTAGCGAACAAACATTTATTAATCAAACAACTGTTGCTGTGGAAAGATATTAATTTAGATACTGGTATCAAGATTCCTGTTTTAACTTTAGAACCAGATCCAGCTTTGGCTTGGAGTCAGATGCTAGCAGGAAAAAGCGATGCAGTAGCTTCCGGGTTTGTTTTATCTTCAGAAATCAAAATTAATCACAGCAAACAACGACCCCTAACTACTATCCCTCAAGTCAACGCCCAAGAGCGAGTATATCGTTTTCGCATGACAGCTTCACCAATGGCACGTAAATTAGCTGGTTTACTCGCTGCAGCACCAGTAATTAATTTACCTGTAGTGCGCTTAATTCAAGAAACCTTATTACCAAAATCTCGCCAAGCTCATGTTGCAGAAGTATTTCTGGGAGGTTTATTAAAACCTTTAACACCCATTGAAGCAGATACTTTATCCGATACGGTGCAGTATGATTTTATGGATGACGAAATACGGGGTATGTTGCTTGAAGCCGCACCTGTAAAGGATTCAGCAGATGTTTTGGATGCAGTTTCTGAGTATGTCGCAGCGCAGTTAGGTAAGTCTTTGCAAGATTTTGTTGCGCTGTTGAAAGCTCCGGGAGAAGCTGATGATGAAGGCGTTAAACCTTTTGCAGAGGTGACAGCGAAGATTTTGAAGCGGTTGGGTGGAGATTATGCGCTTTTTGCAGAAGAGTTGGAACAGCAGATTACAGATGAAAGTACCTCTGATATAACTGTTACAGTTCCCAACAATCGCCATCTTCTTTGGCAGCAAAAAAATACGAAGATTTATAGCTTGTGTACATCTTACCCTTGGTATTTACCGTTTGATGCTTTAGTTATTCCAGTTTCATATCACACAGGTGAGGAAGAAGTTGTATATTGGTCTGGTGGTAGATTCGCAAATTCATTTTGTAATTTCTTGGGACAGAATCGTATTTTATGTACTGAATCCATAAACAATATTTTTAAGGAAAAGAACCAAACCGAAATCAGCCCTGAGAATCCTCTATTTGTTCCTTTACCTGATGAGATCAACAATCAACTTTTCATTTCAAGCGGTTATCAAGCTAATCGCTTCGCTATTCTGACAACTGTAGAATCTCCCTCTCGTAGTGTTGCTAATACTAATTACGCAGTTGAGTCTGTAATTCGTCTAGCAGCAGAGCAAAGATTAAAGCGTGTATTGCTTCCTTTACTAGGAACAGGTGCTAATAGATTACCTGTTTACCATGTGGCTACAGCGATATTACCAGTAATTAATCAAGTACTGAAAGCTCCTACATCCAATCCTATAGAAGAAATCACGCTTGTATCTGAAAAAGAGATCGCAATTAAAACCATCAACGAAGTAGCGCAAAGTTTATATGTAAACAATGAAGTAGTAGTGAAGTCTAATCGCTGGTCTGATTTTAAATTCGAGGTCGTCACCGTCAACCGTCGTGGAAAAATTATCGATAGAGAAATTCAACAAGCCTCATACTTCATCGAAAACCTTGCCAAAAACATCACCTTAGAAATGGTCGCCATTCGTGGTGGAATTTTTACAATGGGCGCTCCAGAAACAGAAGAAGGTAGCAGGAACTCAGAACGTCCCCAACACGAAGTAACAGTTCCAGATTTTTTCATGGGTAAATATCCAGTAACCCAAGCACAATGGCGTGCTATAGCTGCTCTACCTAAAATTAACCGCGACTTAAAATCAGAACCATCACGTTTTAAAGGTGATAAGCATCCTGTAGAGAGAATATCTTGGTATGATGCGGTTGAATTTTGCGATCGCATAAGCAAATATACAGGTAAACAATATCGTCTTCCCAGTGAAGCAGAATGGGAATATGCTTGTCGTGCAGGCACAACCACACCATTTCATTTTGGCGAAACAATTACATCGGAACTAGCAAATTACAACGCTCAATCCACTTATGGTGCAGGTACAAAGGGTACCTACCGTGGGGAAACAACAGAAGTAGGAACTTTGGGTGGAGCAAATGCCTTTGGATTATACGATATGCACGGGAATGTGTGGGAATGGTGTGAAGACACTTGGCATCGCAATTACGAAGGAGCGCCGACAGATGGAAGTGCGTGGATAGACGGAACTGAGAATAATAATTGTTCTCGTTTATTGCTGCGCGGTGGCTCCTGGTATTTTGCTCCTGAAGGTTGTCGTTGTGCCTATCGCTACAACCACAAGCCGGAGATTGTCTACCACATTAATGGGTTGCGTGTGGTGTGTGGGGTGTTGCCGTAGCTTTCTTCCCGAAGGGTGAGCTCTTTTGTAGCCCTTGACACTTTTACTTTTAGCATTTTACCCTCTGTTCTTTTCTTCTCTGCACCTGGAGAGCGTAACGAAAAAATTAAATTTTTTTTCAAAAATTGGGTTTCTCACTTGTAGGGGCGCACCGATGTGCGCCCACAACATGCCGACGCGCGCTTCCACAGACCGCAAATTATGGAATTTCCGATCAAAAAATATATTACTGATAAGGGCGCACAGCGGTGCGCCCCTACAGGTCACATAGTTATCAGTTTTAGCGATGGCTAAAAACCTATATCCCCCGGTATCTCGTCAACCTCATCCTTCGATATTTGGTCAACTTCCTCCCCCGATATTCGCTTCACTCCATTCTTCGGTACTCGCTTAACTCCATCATCATCAGGTTTCAAATCTTCCTCAGTTACAGTCTGCTGGGGAATTGCAGCAATAATCGCATCTATTACCTTCGCTACAGGTAAAATCTCAATATCTAACTCTGGAAATTTTTGTCCCTTCGGAACGATCGCGCGTTTAAATCCTAGTTTTGCAGCTTCCTTCAGACGTAATTCCATTTGGGATACGGGACGTACCTGTCCTCCTAAACCAACTTCACCAATCAGCACCGTGCTGGAATCAACAATGCGATCGCGGAAACTCGCCACTAATGCGATCGCAACTCCTAAATCGACTGCTGGTTCTTCCACATTTAAACCACCTGCAGATGCAACATAAGAATCTAACTTAGACATGGGAACCCCCACCCGTTTTTCCAGTACCGCCAAAATTTGCACTAAGCGGCTGTAATCTATCCCAGTACTGGAACGCCGAGGAGAAGTATAACTAGTGGGACTTACCAAAGCTTGCAATTCCACAACTATCGGGCGAGTGCCTTCGCAAGCAACTACAATCGCAGTACCTGGCGCTGGATCGTCGCGATTACCAACAAATAATTCGCTCGGGTTGGGAACTTCCCGCAACCCATTAGTGACCATTTCAAAAATGCCTATTTCGTGGGTCGCACCAAAACGATTTTTAACAGTTCTTAACAATCGGTGAGAAGCAAATCTGTCACCTTCAAAATACAGTACCGTATCAACTAAATGTTCTAATACTTTTGGTCCAGCAATAGCTCCCTCTTTAGTTACATGACCTACGATCAACATTGTGATATCTTCATGCTTTGCCACCTTCATTAAAGCTGCAGTACATTCCCGTACCTGAGCGACTGAACCAGGGGCAGAAGTTAGTCCGGGGAAAAACACTGTTTGAATACTATCAATGACAGCTAAATTTGGTCGAAGAGACTCCAATTCCTTGAGGATTTCCTCTAAATTTGTTTCGGGTAATATGTATAAATCTGCTAAACTTTTGGATACCTTTTTATTACCATTTGTATCGTTTGTTTCTTTAGTTTTATTATCTTCTTCGCTAACGACATTTAATACATCAGTAACGCCAAGTCTGGAAGCCCGAAGTTTGACCTGTTGTCCTGACTCTTCCCCAGAAATATATAAGATTCGATATCTCTGCGCTAGTTCATTTGATACTTGCAATAATAAAGTAGATTTACCGATACCTGGATCGCCACCAATGAGTACCATCGAACCAGGTACAACCCCGCCACCAAGAACTCGATCCAGTTCTCCATACCCAGAAGGCCAACGGGTCACTTGACGGTCGCTAATTTGGTCAAATTTTAAAGATGCTCTTGGTTGAGGTGTTTTGACTGCTTTGGTTTTTCCTTGTGAAGAATGCCACGAACCCACACCTCGTGAAGGTAAATCTGTAGATGATTGGATAAGAACTTCTTCTTCTAAGGAATTATACGTACCACAAGCCGGACATTTTCCAAACCATTGAGCAGATTCAGCACCACATTCATTACAAACATAAATTGTTTTTGGCTTAGCCATTTTTATCTAATTAAATAATCTTAATTTTTCATTAAGTTTGCTTACGAGCTTAAATACAATAATGACAGGACTTGCAGATTTTTACGACATAATAATTGGAATGATATCTTAATAGTATGGTAGTAAAAATTAATGTTGAAAAATTTTTCGTGAAGGAGCGTCGAGAAAATTGGAAAGTCATAAGGAAAAAATTTTAGTAGTAGATGATGAAGCCAGTATTCGCCGCATTCTGGAAACTCGTCTTTCGATGATTGGCTATGATGTTGTAACAGCCGGTGATGGTGAGGAAGCTCTAGATACGTTTCACTCTTCTGAGCCAGATTTGGTAGTTTTGGATGTAATGATGCCAAAGCTCGATGGTTATGGTGTATGTCAGGAGCTACGAAAGGAGTCAGATGTTCCCATCATCATGCTTACAGCTTTGGGAGATGTAGCAGACCGGATTACTGGGTTGGAATTAGGCGCGGATGATTACGTTGTTAAGCCATTTTCCCCCAAAGAATTAGAAGCTCGAATTCGCTCGGTATTGCGTCGGGTAGATAAAACCAGTGCTTCAGGAATTCCTAGTTCTGGCGTAATTCATGTTAGTACCATCAAAATCGACACCAACAAACGCCAAGTTTACAAAGGTGACGAGCGCATCCGTTTGACGGGGATGGAATTTAGCTTATTAGAATTGCTAGTAAGTCGTTCTGGCGAAGCTTTTTCCCGTTCCGAAATTTTGCAAGAAGTCTGGGGATACACCCCTGAAAGACACGTTGATACTCGTGTTGTGGACGTACATATATCACGTCTGCGCGCAAAATTAGAGGACGATCCGAGTAACCCAGAATTAATTCTCACTGCGCGGGGAACTGGGTATTTATTTCAGCGAATTATTGAACCAGGGGAGGAGTAAAAATTATTGGAGTTAGGAGTTAAGAATTAAGGATTAAGAATTAAGGGTTAAGAATTAAGAGTTAAGAATTAAGGGTTAAGACTTAAGAATTAGGAGTTAGGGATTAAAGGATTAAGGATTAAAAGTTGATAATTAAGAGTGAAATATTATATTCAGTAGCTCGTAATTGATACTTACAGATTTATAATCCCAAATTCATTATTGTATGATTTATATTTCTAGGTTCGTAATTCTCAGTTCATAATTCTCAATTAATTATTCTCAATTAATTATTCTCAGTTCATAATTCTTTAATTCCATAATTCATAACTCATAATTCTAGAATTCATAACTTTTAACTTTTAACTCTTGACTTTACACTGTTGAATGCTGTAGACGTAACCCTTTGTAAAAAGTCAAAGAGCGTAATTTTTATTAACTATGAGTAAAAACGATCAAAATAAAGTTTTGCGGCGTCTACCCATAGTTGTTGGAGGGCTAGGCGCTACACTTTTATTAATCAATCGTCTATATACACCGACACTAACTGTATCTCAAGCACGGGGAGATGTACTTGGTGTAATTTTAAGTGCAGTTTTAATTTTAACGGGTTTAATTTGGCTGCAAGTACAACCTAGAATCCCAGATGCAGTAGAACTAATTGGTGATGAAGGGTTTGAATTACAAGAAGATTTACCGGAAATAGTTAAAACAGAGCTCGCTTGGGCTTCTCATTTATTGCTGACGAACACAGTTACCTGTTCGATTGTGGTTTTATATCGAAGTCGCGTTCTGTTGCGTCGCGGTGTTTTGGGTCCCTCTTCAGAAGTTAATCCAGGAGCAATTTTAAAAAGAACCCTAGAAAAGGAAAAACCTATTTATTTAGTTGATTTAAAAGTGTATCCGGGTAGGGTTGAATTTGATTATTTACCACCCAATACTCAAGGTGTCATTTGTCAACCAATCGGTTCTGATGGTGCATTAATCTTAGGTGCAAATGCTCCTCGCAGTTATACCAAGCAGGATGAAAACTGGATTACCGGAATTGCGAACAAATTAGCTGTTACCCTAAGTGATATCAATAGTTAATAGTTGACTGTTACCAATTACCATATGCCGCTTGCGGCGGCACGCAGTGCTATTACCAATTACCAATTACCCATTAGCTATTACCTATTACCTATTACCTATTACCACTTAAAAAATATGCAAATTCAAATTATATATTGGTTGTTAATAGCCTTGATGATGGTAGGAATTATCGGTGCGGTTGTTCCCGGTATACCTGGAATCAGCTTAATTTTAGTTGCGGTGATTATTTGGGGAATTGTTAAAGGCTCCTTTGCTGCGATCGAAGTACCTGTAATAGTTACAGGTGTAGTGTTACTTATAGGTACAGCAGTAGATTTTTTAGCTGGTTACCTGGGTGCAAAAAAAGCCGGTGCTAGTAAGTGGGGACAAATTGGTTCATTCGTTGGTTTGCTGCTGGGGTTTTTTGGTTTACTCCCAACTTTACCAGTCGGTGGACCATTGCTCGGAATGCTAATCGGTCCTTTGTTAGGTGCAATTATTGGTGAATTTATTTATCAACGTAAATTACTAGTAGCTTTAAAAGCTGGAATTGGTATTTTCGTTGGGACTCTAGTAGGAAATGTGATTCAGGGAATATTAGGAATTACAGCAGTTGTGATTTTTGTTTGGACGACTTGGTCTCAGGTTTTTGGTACATGAGGCTTTTTCTTATGATTAGCTTAGTTTGAGTAGATTGGTTTAAATAAAAATAAAAAAAAAGTAGATAAAGTAACTAATTACTGTCTTAGTTACATTATCTACTTGACACAAAACTGAAGAGAAGAGAAGAGAAAAAGAAATTTAAAATACGAAATTAAATAGATACAACACCCTGATGATTTATATAAAGCTAAATTAAAAACCTGTTAAAAATGCACTTATCTGATAGGGTATTTTCTCTATATTTATTGTCCCAAGAGAAGAAAATTAGCAATATTTAAGCAGTTTTAGAAGAGTTGTTGTGTTTTCTTCTTAAACCAAACATACCTGCTATAGCTAAAGCTCCAATACTTAAAACAGTTCCTGGTTCGGGTACGCTAACTTGTAAATTAACACCATCACCAGTACTGGAAAATTTAGTGCTATTGTCACCGGGGTTACCCAATTGGACGACGAAAGAATCTACATTATTTAAAACAAGATATTGAGTCTCATCATCACCAGCAGCAGGAAGAAATATAGGCTGAGAATTACTATCACCATTCACCTGAAGAATGCCAGTAAATGGAGATTCTTCTACATCTAAAAATGATAATTTAACTTCATTAGCTGTTTGGGCAAAATTAAATTCAAAAACCCCATATTCTAAGCGACCATTTTCAATGACATTATTGTTATTATCATAAGCAACAGGGCGGAACCAAAAAGCATCAGTTTGGGGATTTGTACCTTCATCCGTCTGATTAAAATTAATTTCTAAACCCCAAGTATTAGTTGTACTTTTTTTATCTGAGAAAAGTCTACTGAATCCATAGTTATCATTACTTACTGGATCTTTACTAGTAACTGTATAACCTAAGGATGTTGTATTGATACAATCCGCATTATCCACAATACAAGACATATTGGTAAGTTCAATCTCACCTTCTCTTTGTGGAACTAAGTTCATAGCTTTAGCTGCAGACATAGAGCCTAAAACACTTAATCCAGCAGTAGATACAACTAATGTCTTGACCAATAAGCTTAACTTTCGCATAATCCAAACCTTTTATTAAAGCAATTGATGTGATTTAAAAATTTGCTTGTTTTCTCTTAAGCATGTTTGTATCTTATTTCTATCTCCGTAATTATGTCATCAAAAAAATCTAGTATTTATTGCATCTTGATTTGAAAAACAATTTTGGGAAAATTACTGATAACGAAACCTACAAATGATACAAATTTATGTTAAAAACATGTGTTATTTTCATAAATAAAGAGATATTTATCTGGAATGCAAATATCTTCTTTAAGTATGAGAATTTATTCGATAAAAAATATATAAATCAATGAAAAGTTTTTATTTTAATTTTTAGAGTTACAGGTTATCGACCAACAAAACATAGCTTTATCTATAAAATACAAGTAAAATTTTCCCATTTTGAAAGGAAATATGTTAGCGGGAAATATGTAATATATTTAGGGTAATTTTCTATTTAGGATAATTTTCGTTTACTATCTTTTCAGTAGATGAAATACAAGATTTGATTTGATAGCAAAGGCAAGGGAAAATATGTACCTATCTTCGACCTTAGTGATTCAATAAAATTACTAGAGACGTACTACTATTGATGTCATCCATACATAGTGACAATGTACGTCTCTGCAGAAAATATATTTGTTAAAAACTGGTTTTTATTCAAGAATCAGTTAGACATCTTTTTGCTTCTTTCGCCACAGCTTCTTCCGTATCATTTGCCAAAGTCTCTATAATTGACTTTGCTTCTTCTCCTCCCAGTCTGCTCAAAGCTTGTGCAACTCGATAACGAATTTGCCAATCAGAATTACTAGCATAGGGTGCTAATAAAGGTACAGCTTCTACATTTCCTAATTCTCCAAAAGAACTAATCGCTGCTGTTTGCACCAATTCATTATCAGAAGCGAGAGCTTGGGTAAGTAAATCAAAAGCTTTGGGATCTCCCATTTCTCCCAATGCTGCAATAATACTAAATTGAATAATCCACTCATTAGTTTTTTGGTACATCTGTTGCAAATCGTCAAAGGCTTCGTGCAACTTTAAAGCACCCAAACAATCAGCAGCAGCAGCTTGAACGTCTATTTCCGAATCATTAAGTAAGCGATCGCGTAAAATCTGCAAGGACAAATCTAAATCTTGTCCGCCAAATGTATCAAGTTGACTAATTGCTGAATAACGTACCCGAGAATTAGGATCGCCAATAGCACCTTGAAGTAATTCAAAAGCAATAGCTGGCTCAAGATGACGAATCTGATTAACTCCACGAAGACGATCGCCCAAATCTTCGGAGTTCAATAATTGTTTAACAGATTCAGGATTTATAGTCATTTGTTATTTTTCCTTTATTATTTGTCACTTGCTATTTTTCATTTGTCACTTGTTTTTTGAATGGCGATCGATTAATTACCAATTACAAATTAACAGTGACAAACGCTCGATAATTAATCTTGTTCAGCAGCCATTGCTCGCACTATATCACCTCTGGTGAGTATCCCAATTACTTGACCTTCAGTATCAACTACTGGTAGGCGTTGAACCTTGCGATCGCGCATAATTTTTGCTGCATCCCTAAGAGGTTTATCTGGAGTAGTGCTAATAGCTTTATCATTCATTACTTCACCAACTGTTTGTCCGAGTGACTTATGTAAATCGCGCTCAAAGGTAGCTGGATTTTTTAAATAAATTACACTGTCAAGAAACATAATATATGCCGGAGGTGTGACACCTGTTTCTTGCCACATCAAGTCCGTCTCCGAAATAATACCTACTAAATTTCCAGCATTATCTACTACAGGCAGCCCACTAATACGTCGTTCTGCTAAGGTTTTAATTGCTTCGGTCAATGGAGTTTCACGTTGAACAACAATTGGATCGCGGGTCATTACATCGGCAACGGTTTTAGGCATTTGTTTAAATTAGTTCTTAGTTCAAGTTTGCTGGAATCATTGTAGAAAATTGCGACTCAATAGCCGATACCTTTAATAGATTGTTACTTATTTCAGGAAACAGTGAACAGTTATCAACGATGAACTCTAAGTGTTACTTAGGCTGTAGGTATGTAGACAGCTGCGTAAGCAGCTTAGCTAGCTGTCAACTGGAACTCGTAGGGGCGCAATATTAACCATAAACTGTTAACTGTTAACTGGTAACTGTAGTCCGTAAGGGCGTGGCGTCAGCCATAAACTGTCAACTATCAAATTCTGTTTCGCAAAAGACTTTTAGTAATTTGATGCAATTAGCGATCGCACCTAAATGAGCAATTTCATAGCCGTGGGTATTTTGGGTGGGAAAAGCCAAACAAGCTCCACGAGGAATATGACCAAATTTCATAGCGATCGATGCGTCGGAGCCAAAACCACTCAATGTTGCTAGTTGGATCGGCATATTTACTTGTTGTGCTGAAGACCGCAACTGTGCATTGAGAGTATCATCGTAAACACCATAGCCATCTTGAAACAAGATTACAGGTTTTTCGCCATCTTCAATGGGATACTCTGGAGCAAGAGGACAAATTTCTAAAGCAATTAGAGCATCCAAACACTGGTTCTGACTGAAATACATTGCCCCAATTGCTCCAACTTCTTCTTTCGCTGATGCAACTAAATAAATGTCTACTGCTGGTTTTTTTACCTGTTCTGCCAAAGCTAGTAAAATTGCAATTGATGCTTTGTTATCCAAGGTATAACTGGCGATGTAATCTTTTAATCTCACCGGAGATTTACGATGTTTGCCAACGACAACTTTAGTCCCTGGATGAATTCCCGCAGCTTCTAATTCTGCAACCGTACATTTAGTTTCAATCCAAGCATTTTCCCACTTCAGCGCACTATTTTCCTGTTGTACTTTTTGTGGAGATTCATGGGAAACATGACGAGAACCAAAACTGAGGATACCACTGATGGTTTCCTTATCTCCGAGCAAATCCACAACACCTTCACCATAAACCCATGGGAATGAACCCCCTAACCTACGAACTTCAATTTGTCCTTTCTTAGTAATATTTTTAACTATAGCCCCAATTTCATCTTTGTGAGCCGTAATTGCAACTGCTCGATCTGAATTTTTCCCGGGAATTTTGGCGATAATGTTATCGGCGCGATCGCGCCATGCTTTAATTCCCAATGTATCAAATCTCTCCATCAAGAATTGGTTAATTTCTTTTTCTGCACCACTGGGAGAATGGTGCATCACTAGTTCTTCAATAATGTTGAATAAATCTTGGTAATTGTGCATCAATTGAATGCAAGACTATGAACAAACGCTTTAGATTTTACAGAGCTTATATTAGGGCTGAGACAAATAACATTTAAAGCTTCTTTTTTCGATACTGTACTTATATACTCAGAATAGAGTGTATAATTTATTCTTTTAATACGTAACTAAGTGATTGATACGCTAGTAATCTGAAAACGATATATTATCCATATTTGGTTATTAATTAGTATATTTTCATCACATTTATCAAATAAGCAATTAAACCTTCCGGCAAATATTTATTGAATACTTTTATCTCGAAAAAAGTCTACACTAATTTGTTTTACAGCTTTGTAAAAAGTGTGCTGTAATTTTATAATGCCATTTTTATTTATAAGTTTATATATCGAGGTTTTTTCTATTTTGAATGATTACTTTTTAATTACGTAAATGTTTCTATAAATATGATTTTATATGAAAATAAGGGATTGTTCCTTTGTTTTTATATGTACATTTTATCCCTGCAAAATTTTTATTCTCGCTACTGAAAATAGATAATGCTTATATTGTCTGGCTAAGTAGTTTTCTGATTTCTATTTTTATTATGCAATCAGTAAAATATCTGAATCAATTTATTACTAACTACTTTAACGAATTTTATACTTAGATAATCTTATTGAATTTAGTAATTTTTATCCCAATTCTGTTTCATAATTTAGCCGTAGTTCAATATCTGGAATTAGGGACTGGAATTTTATTTACCAACAACTATCAAGTGTTACCAAGACTACTAGCAAATAGGAATGACAATAAAGCGAGAGCGCAAAAAAAGAAAAATTTCACGATCGCATACAAGCTTGAACTAGCTTTCAAAAATACAAATTTGTCATAGTCACTAAAAACAAACTTCGGTACTATTTAGGATACAAGAAAGTAAGTGTATTGTATCCGACCGCTTCCTTATGGTGTTGAGTTCAAAGCCAGAGCATCTCGTGCTGAGACTCCTTCACCTTCGGTCCCGAAATACCATAAAGCAGAAGCAGCTTCCGCACGGGTCACTGGTTTTTTTGGTTGGAACAAAGTAGTGTAGCCAAAAACCCGACGAATATTAGCTTTGTCGCCATTTTGGAAATCTGCTAACACTGCTCGCAAAGCCCTGGAACTGATTTTTGCTGAATCTTGGAAACCCCATGTTTGTTTTACACTTTCCAAACTTGCGGTTGGTAGAGCCTGACGCACGTCTAAAGGTACTTTCCACAAAATTAGTTGCTCCCGGTTCAGAGGTGAATTGGGCTGGAAAAGCACTTGTGTCGAATCACCTGATAACGAACTGGGAATAATACCTGCTTCTGCTAATCCTTGGATTACGCCAAAATCTGGGTCGGTTTTTGAAACGTCTCTAAAGACTGGTTTAGTACTTGCTGAAGCTAACCGAATTTGTTTTGTTGGGTCATTACCATGCATCTTATTGTAGGCGGTTATTAACCATCTTGCATATTCGCGACGGGTAATATTTTTTGCTGGTTCAAATTTATTGATATTGGGATTGCTTACAGTAGAATTATCTGCAGCAGAATTAGGAGTACTTTTATTTTGTTCGGAGCCAATATCGAAGTTTATTGTTAAAACCCCCAATTTTGCCAGGTCTTGAATTTTTTCTTGTTGTTGTGGTGGGATTTTATCGACGTCGTTAAAATTTTGCCTTGCTTTGGTTGCAGACCCACTGCTATTTTCCGAGTTTTTATTTTTCAAATTTTCCGAAGATTCAGAGGTCCCAGCATTATTTGCGACTGATCCAATAAAGTCTGCAGAACCGGGGGGGTTAGGTGAGTTTTCACGATTGCGATCAGGATTATTTTGTGTTGTTAATTTCCCGCCATTTATGTTTTCAACTAATAACTCAATATTTGTTTGTATTGGACTAGTTGGTATTTGATCAGTTGGTGTTTGATTAGCTTGTGTTTGATTGGTTTGTGGTTTTTGAGCTTGGGTGTTGTTTACTGACTTGGGTTGGATGGAAATTTTGACTTGAGTGTCATTAAGCTGCGCAGCAATAATTCTTGGCGTTTCATCTTTTGATTTTTGCAAAATTTTCCAACCATTTTGCTGTAATTGCTTGATGTAAAAATTACTAACAATATTACTGGGGTCAGAGCTATGCCAGCGAGTTGATAATCTTGATGTAGGACCTTCAGTTGAACTAGCTTCCTCAAGAATTGCATTCGGATACTTCAGTTTTGCGGGAAAACCAACTGGTAGCTTAGAAGATATTTGATTGGGCTGTTTGCTTTTAGACTGTTTACTTTCGTCGCTGACTGGTTTCGCTGCAAAAATATTGGGTTTATCTTTAAGCTTAGGGTCAGGAGCCAAAGATTTTTCGACAAAACTATTCGCACAACCGCTCAGGGAGGTTAATAAAATTGCCAAACTAAGAAAAATAACAGAACGAATATACAGAAATAACACTGAAAATCACATAACTCGTGCCAATACCTAAGCTAGCGCAGATTGATTAACTTTTGAGTGACCATTTGTAACTTCATAGTGATAGCTCTCTCTATTACAAATATCATCTACAAATTTCATTACTCCATCGCCAGGATACCAACTTTAAACTTTTTCCAAATTAAAAAATGCGTCGATTAATAACCGCATTATCTTCAATGATAAATTAATACTGCTGGCAAAAAAATTTCCCTATTTATGACACCATTTAAGAGTACTTATTATTGACCCCAAACAGGTCATGGGAGCCAGAGAACCACAATTAATCGCGGGAGTCTTCAAGAAGTGATAACATAGAATTAAAACTATTATTAGCTTCACTCAAGGCGAGAATCCACAGTGTCTTACGATCCTGTATTCCAATTAATATTGAAGCTTCAAAGCGTTGCTGTTGGTAAATTTAATGCGGCAATATACACACCATAATAATCCATCGAGGAGATAATATTCCAAACTCGCTGGACTTACTAATAATTGTTTCTGAACAATTACGATCTTTAGGTCTAAAAATGAGCAATGTATTTAAGTTCAGACTAAATGGACTAATGCAGTCTGCTTTTCTTAATGCACAAAAGCTATCAGATTATTGTATTGCAAGGAGCCTATAAACTATTGATCGAGCATTGACCCTTTGGGTGTTAGCAGTTTTTTATACTAAAAAAAACATCTATGTACTATTGTACGTACTAACTAGGTGTAGTATAAAACCTAGCTATCAGTCTTGACGAAATTTTTTGATTCGGAGATGATGACGACTGAGATTTATTCCTGAGTCGAAATTAATGAGCAGAGACCGTAAGGCAATTTCCCATGCACAAACATAACAACATCTACTACATAATATTAAATACCAATTTAAGAGAATAGGACCTGAAAAATCTAAAATAGATATTAAGTTTAAAAAAAAATTATTTCCAGCGACCGCTATTTTTTATATCAACTACTTTTAAGGGTCGTCGGGTTGTGACAAGTACTCAGACAAGATTTCATGCAACTTTCCCAGGATCGGTTCGCATATACTGATGCTCCTCTACAGCTGATACTGTTTATTGATGGGCGACCCAAGTCCGGACAACAGGTGCAGCGTATCCGGTCTTACTTAAAAGAGTTAGAGGCAGAGTATCAGTTCGAACTGGAAATTGTTGATGTTGGACAGCAACCTTATTTAGCAGAACACTTCAAATTGGTTGCTACACCAGCTTTAGTAAAAATACATCCTGAACCGAGGCATATTTTGGCTGGCAGTAATATCGTCAGTCAATTAAAAGTATGGTGGCCCCGTTGGCAAATTTCAGTGGATATGTATTTTAAATCACAGGTTGGTATGATAGAAGATACTGATAATATAGGAGATATAAGCAAATTAAACTCTTCAGTGTCGGGAATTAAATCACTTGCTGTTTCAGCAGAACTGATGAAGCTATCAGACGAAATTTTCCACTTGAAGCAAGAGAAGGACAAGCTTGAGGAGCAATTACAATTCAAAGACCGGGTAATTGCTATGTTGGCGCACGATCTTCGTAATCCCTTGACAGCAGCAGCAATTGCAGTTGAGACTCTACAATCTAATTACAGTCAGGAAAAAGGAATATTTAAACGTTTGACGCCTCCTCTGGCAGCTAAGTTGCTCAGACAGGCACGCACTCAAACACGAATAATTGACAGGATGATCGCAGAACTTCTCCAGGTTGGGCGGGGAAAGGAAACAAAAATACCAATAGTCCCCCAAAAAACAGAAGTTGGTAAGTTATGTGGTGAGGTGATGAGTGAATTACGTCAGCGTTATAAAGCAAAATCTTTGAAATTGGAGAGAGATATTCCCGAAGATTTGCCGTTAGTCTATGCAGACCCTGAGCGGATTCGTCAGGTTTTAATCAACCTTATAGATAACGCAATTAAATATACCCCTGAAGGTGGTGTTATCAGTATTTCTGGGTTACACCGTACAAGCCAAAAAGTTCAATTTAGTATTGGTGACAGTGGTCCAGGTATTCCTGAAGAGAAGCGAGAGCAAATATTCGAAAACCACTATCGCTTAGAGCGGGATGAAGAAAAAGACGGCTACGGAATTGGTTTGTGTTTGTGTCAGCGAATTATTACAGCCCATTACGGTCAAATTTGGGTGGAAGAAGCTCCCACAGGTGGTGCTTGGTTCCACTTTACTTTACCTGTATATCCGACCTAGTATAGCGTTACGCGCAAGTCATTAGCGGATCCACAGTGACGTAGCCGATGTCCTAACCTCATTATGTAGTGCTATAAAAACGTAGCTTGGAAAAATTATCTTGGAATGTAAAAAATTCTGTCCATGCCAACAGTTAAATATATAACTATTGCTGTTTTGAACGGTCAAGTAAAGGCTGTTTTGAACTTTTTTTAATTGCTTCAATAATCTCGGTGTTGGCTGGAGGAAAAGTAAAATTTTCTAGTTCATTAACCCACACCCAACGAATTTCATCACATTCTATGGTTTGGGGCTCCCCAGAAAGATGCTGACAATGGTGAGCGGTTAGTGTAATACGTAAATTACTATAGGTATGATCGATGGTAGTTAAATGTTCTCCAACAGCAATTACCATACCTAATTCTTCTTGTATTTCACGTTTTATACATTCTTCAATACTTTCTCCTGGCTCGATTTTACCTCCAGGAAATTCCCACAAACCACCCATTTCTCCTCCTAAAGGGCGGCGGTCTATTAAGATTTGACCTTGTTCGCTCCAGATGACTGCAGCACCAATGATTTTATGGGGAGGGGTAGAGGAGGTTTGATTCATAACTTAATAGAAGAGAAAAAAAGACCTTAAAATGAATAAATAAATTTGTAGATATTTTATTGCTTTTTGCTTGAGGTAATGTGGGTAATATCCTAATTTTATAAAAACTTACTTAAAGTCAAAATTCTCTGTTTTGATTTTAAACATATTTTTAAATAAATTTAAAAGATATATTCTAAATATATATTCAAATCCAACTTGAAATTCACATTTAAGTTTTTCCTCATTTATAAGAAATAATATTCAAGACTTTTTGTATTTATTTGAAACTTGAAACTATAGTCTTACTGAGCTTGATTAGGGGAAGGCATAATGAACATGGAAAATTAAATGTTCAAGATTTGTAAGTTTTATACTTCAAATATGAGCTATATTACAAGTCCTTTTGACCATAGACTGGTATAAAAAATTTTCCCAAACACGACCACTATAGTTTTAATTCACACTAAAATTTATTTGTTGATTTACTAATTTATTCATTACTGCAATCGCCATCACTGTCCATATCTTGCAAAGCGATCTCAAAGTTCATCCTTTGTTCTGCATTGCGTAAAAAGTAACCACTCATCATCGCTGAAGCCAAAAGACGTCCGAGGTTTTCTCGATTAGTGGTAATAGTTACGCCAAAGTGTTCTGAAGGAATATTGCCAAGCAGCCCAGTTATTTTCCGTTCCATGACTTGAAAGACTTCGCTAGAATCTGGTTTGGACAATTGGCTAATTGTTTCCGGGCTCAATGATTTCACATATTGCCACAAAAAATTATCATTGTGTGGATTTTTCTCAAAAAACTCTGAAACTCGATCAAACGAATCACTCATTATGTAAGCTCCTGTAATGATTTATGAACCCAACGAGGCTTAGTTTCAGTTTAACAACCTTGGGTATTTACTGTTTTATTAAAAATAGTATGTATCTGTCTGTATCATCCACCAATCTTGAAAATAGTGGTTATTTTCATTCGACTGTCAAAACATAATGGAGACGTACAAGTGCAACGTCTCCATCACTGAATAAAGATTGTATATCTTACTATTGAGTCAATTTAAACAAGTAGTAACCCAACTGAACAGACCAAAATAACTGCAAATAGTGCACATAGTCTAGAGCGATCGGAAGTTCTCCTCTCAGAAACCTTTGGAAATTAACCAAAATCTATTTTTACTGTGCGCCCAGTCTTGAGATATAGAAAAAATAGGAAAATTTTCTAACCATACTGGTTAGTACACAGAAAGAACTGAAAAACTACCTTATTGAATTCTTAAGATCTTCTAACTATCAATTGACTTTTTGAAGTAACTTAGCTTGCCAAATATTCATTGATACTGGTTTTATATTTGCGAAGCTTGGTCAGTGCTTCTCGCTCAATCTGTCGAACTCTTTCACGACTAATATTGAGCTGTTCACCAATTTTGGCTAAAGTCATGGTTTGCCCATCGATTAAACCAAAGCGTAGAGAAATTACTTCTCTTTGCTGGGGTGTTAACTCTCCCATCAGACGTTCTAGGTCATAAGATAGTGATGATTGAGTGACAAACTCTTCTGGAGAAGCGCTAGTATCTTCTAGCATCTCACCTAATTCTGTATCGTGATTGTCTCCCAATCGTAAATCTAGAGATAGTGGTAAACGAGATTTTTCTAGATATTCCCGTACTTGTTTGGGAGTTAAGCTTAATTCCTCTGCTAATTCAGATATTGTGGCAGCTCTTCCTAATTTTTGTGACAGTTGGCGTTGGGCTTTTTTGATTTTGTTCAGCTTTTCGGTGATATGTATTGGCAACCTAATTGTACGACCTTTTTCTGCAATTGCCCGGGTAATTGCTTGTCTAATCCACCAATATGCGTAGGTAGAAAATCTATATCCTTTAGTGGGATCAAATTTTTCTACCCCCCGTTGCATGCCGATACTACCTTCTTGAATTAGATCTAGTAAGTCAACATTGCGCTTAATATACTTTTTGGCAACGGAAACAACTAAACGTAAATTCGCTTCTACCATCTTGCGCTTGGCAAATTCACCAGAATCGATGGCACTATTGAGTTCAGAGGCTTCTAAATTTGTCTCCTCTGCCCACTCTTGTAGAGTTGGTTGGCGTCCTAACTTATTTGCTAATGACTCTCGTACTTCATACAAGCTGGTTGCACGTTGTACCTGTTTCCCATAAAAAATCTCTTCTTCGTGGGTCAAAAGTGGAACGCGACCAATCTCGCGCAAGTAAGTCCGCACGAGGTCTGTTGGTTTCTGAGCGGTCTTCATGGCACTACTTTTCGGTAATTATAGGTTTGACAGTAGTTTTCAGACTTGAATTTACTTGTTACTAAATAAATAGTTTCCATTGGGTGCACTTGTAATGAAAATGGCAACCCATCAAAAAATTGCTTTTTGACCTGCTCGGCGGAGCTAATTTTTCAATAACTGTTCGATTACACTTTCACCTGCTAAAAGTTACAATTGTTCTTCTGTTAAAACAAGTATCAAGAGTTAGATAAAAAGTTACGCTTCAAACATTTATGACTTTTTCTTATTTTCTTAATAAATTGTAACATTCTCATATTTGTGATGAAGGTTCGGTAAAGCGAACTTGAAATTTATTGAAGGCATTTATTGCCTTGGATAGAGCATAATCTCACTACAAACTTACTCCGGTAACTTAATATGGTCGCACAAATATTATGAAATTTTCTTAAAATATCTCAATCATAGCGATAAATTTTTACTGTAAGTTCTGGCTTAATAATTATTTCAAGAACTAACCTGTTATCAGTCACTTGTTATCTATCCCTAGTTCGATAACAAATGACCAATAACATATAAAGCTTAAGTTGTAACGCAGTAGTCCTGGATAATTTTTACATCCAAGGTAGTGCGTTGTAAGGAACGAATAGCAGCAACCGTTGCTCTAGCGCCTGCTAGAGTAGTGATAATAGGGATTTTGTAACCTAAAGCTGTACGACGAATTAATCTTGCATCACTTTGAGCTTCTTCTCCAGAAGGCGAATTGATAATTAACTGAATTTTGCGGTTTTTGATCGCATCTAGGACGTGAGGACGACCTTCATGGAGTTTGAGTACTAATTCAACATCTAGTCCATGTTCTCTGAGCACCTGAAGTGTGCCTGATGTCGCCATTAAACCAAAGCCTAACTCAATAAATTCTTTGGCTACAGGTACAGTTGCGGCTTTGTCGCGATCGTTCATTGATACAAAGACTGTACCAGTTAAAGGAAGTAGCTCCCCTGCAGCAATTTCGGCTTTAGCGAAAGCTCTTCCAAAATCGCAATCAATGCCCATGACCTCACCTGTTGATCGCATTTCTGGCCCTAAGATTGTATCAGTACCAGCAAATTTGTCAAAAGGTAATACGGCTTCTTTGACAGCTATGTGTTCTGGAATCACTTCTTTGGTAAATTCCAATTCTTTAAGTGTTCTACCGGACATCACTAAAGATGCAATTTTTGCCAGAGGTACGCCTGTTGCTTTAGAAACAAATGGAACGGTGCGGGATGCCCGGGGATTAGCTTCGAGAATATAAACTTGGGGTGAGTCATTGTTCAAGCCAACCACGGCAAACTGGATATTCATCAAACCTACTACTTTCAGTGCCTTGGCTAACTCAGCAGTCCAGTGGCGTATTTGTGTCAGAATTTCCGGTGGTAAAGACATGGAAGGTAAAGCACAAGCCGAATCACCTGAGTGAATACCCGCTTGCTCGATGTGTTCCATGATGCCACCAATGGTAACTTCTCCGGTAAGATCTGCGATCGCATCAACATCAACTTCAGTGGCGTTTTCTAAAAACTTATCAATTAAGATTGGATGTTCTGGTTCGACTTGAACTGCGAAGGTCATATAGCGTTCCAATTCTACGTCGGAGTAGACAATTTCCATTGCTCTTCCTCCTAATACGTAGCTAGGACGTACTACAACTGGATAACCGATGCGTTTGGCAACTATCAGTGCATCCTTATAACTACGAGCAATACCATTAGGTGGTTGGGCTATCTTTAGCTCATCCAGAATTTTTTCGAATTTTTCCCGATCTTCGGCTATATCAATGGAGTCAGGAGATGTCCCCCAAATTTTGGGCATTGTAAATCCTGAGCTTTCACCACCACAAACTTCTGATTCTTGGGTCTGTGATTTTTGAGTCTCTGATTTTTCAGCTTCTGATTCTTGATTTGCAAACTCTTGAGCTTCCAAATCTTGTAAATATTTTTGTAAGGGTACCGCTAATTTAAGAGGTGTTTGTCCGCCGAACTGAACAATAATTCCTACTGGGTTTTCCGCTTCAACAATATTCAAGACGTCTTCTTTTGTGAGTGGCTCAAAATAAAGTCGATCGCTTGTATCGTAATCAGTAGATACAGTTTCTGGGTTGGAGTTAACCATGATGGTTTCGTATCCCGCATCTCCCAGAGCAAAAGCTGCATGACAACAACAGTAGTCAAATTCTATTCCCTGTCCGATGCGATTGGGACCGCCACCTAAAATCATCACTTTAGGTTTATTTGTGGGTACTACCTCTGTTTCTTCCTCATATGTTGAGTAGTGATAGGGAGTAAATGCTTCAAATTCTGCAGCGCACGTATCTACGGTTTTGTAAACAGGGATTATATTTAGTTGTTTGCGATAGTTTCTTACTTCGTCTTCAGTAGTCTTAGTTGCAAAAGCTATTTGTTTGTCACTAAACCCTTGACGCTTGACCTCAAAAAGTTGCTCTTTTGTCAATTCTGCTAAAGATGTACGCTTGAGAAATTTTTCTACCTCCAACAATTGTTGCATTTTATCTAAGAACCACGGATCGATACCTGTCAGTTCATAGATTTCTTCATTTTTAATTCCCAGTTGCATGGCGTGACGCACGGCAAATATCCTTTCTGGATTGGGAGTTCTTAACTGAGCACGAGTTTGTTCGCCACTGGGTAACTTTTCTTTAATATCGCAGCCCCAGCCCGCACGTCCTGTTTCCAATGAACGCAGAGCTTTTTGAAAAGACTCATTAAATGTCCGCCCAATAGCCATAGCTTCGCCAACCGAACGCATTTGGGTGTTTAGCACAGCTTGGGAACCAGGAAATTTTTCAAAGGCGAAACGAGGAACCTTAGTCACCACATAGTCAATGGTTGGCTCGAAGGAAGCAGGAGTTTGCTTCGTAATATCATTTTTGATTTCATCTAAGGTATAACCCACCGATAACTTGGCTGCCATTTTCGCAATTGGAAAACCTGTAGCCTTAGAAGCTAAAGCTGAAGAACGAGAAACTCGGGGATTCATCTCAATCACAATTGCTTCCCCATCTACGGGATTAATGGCAAACTGAATATTGGAACCACCCGTTTCAACACCGATCTCGCGAATAATTTTAACTGCCATATCCCGCAGCCGCTGATATTCCTTATCAGTTAGTGTTTGGGCTGGAGCAACTGTAATTGAATCCCCAGTATGAATCCCCATGGGGTCAATGTTTTCAATCGAACAGATAATTACTACGTTATCTGCCAAGTCACGCATCACTTCAAGTTCGTACTCTTTCCAACCAATTAGAGATTGATCGATGAGGATTTGTGACACCGGGGAAGCATCCAGACCTCCCTGTGCCATTTCAGCAAATTCTTCTTCGTTATAAGCGATACCACCACCTGTTCCACCCATTGTGAAAGCAGGACGAATTATGAGAGGGTATGCACCAATTTTTGTTGCAATTAACTTTGCTTCCTCTAAAGAAGAAGCTGTACCACTAGGGCACATTTTTACCCCGATACGCACCATCGCTTCATTAAATAGCTTTCTATCTTCAGCTTTCTCAATGGCTGGAAGCTTAGCGCCAATCAGTTCTACACCATATTCATCTAAAACTCCATTTTTAGAAAGCTCCACAGCAATGTTAAGAGCTGTTTGCCCCCCCATTGTTGGTAGCAGAGCGTCAGGACGCTCTTTGGCAATAACTTTTTCGACTAATAATGGTGTTAATGGTTCAATATATGTTCGTTCTGCCGTTTCTGGATCGGTCATTATGGTTGCAGGGTTGGAATTTACCAACACTACTTCATAGCCTTCTTCTCGTAGCGCTTTGCAGGCTTGAGTTCCAGAATAATCGAATTCGCAGGCTTGTCCAATGACAATTGGACCAGAACCTAAGAGCAGAATTTTCCTAATATCATCACGGCGGGGCATAGTTGTTGATTCGGAGTAGGAGGACAGGAACGTGACATTGATTTTAAAGGTCTTTGTCTCCAATTCGTCTGATTCACCACCAGGTTTTCTTGATTTGATGACATTAAGCCTAACAACATGTCAAATTTGTACGATTTTATGGTAGTTACAGTTAAATTGGCGACCTCAAATCAATGCTCCATTACCAAAAGAATAAAACCTAAAAAATAGTAATAGATATTATTCATCCGCGCATGGGTATTGAAAAGTACCCTATCAATTATTTCTGCAAACTAATGGCCTTTAGCCTTAAATACCACAATGCAGAAACATTGATTTTAAACATCAGCTTTATTTATTTATTTCATATACTAGTATTACTATTTTATACCTATGTCTATTGAAATTTTGATTGAAAATCTTATCGGAAATCTTATATCTTCTGATATGTGAAGCAACAATTAAATTTTAATTTATTTTCTTCCTTGATTGGCTTATGTAAATCATTGATATTTTACTATCATTTAAATGTAAAGTTATATGTTTAAATGATTGTTTATAAATCATTTTGTCATAGTCCGTAAGACAAAAAATATACAAAATACAAATTAAAGGCAGAGGAACGAAGGAATCGTAACCTCTGCCTTTTTCTTATAGTTATTTCCGAAAAGTTATTACCAAATCATTTTTGGTATAAAACAGAAATATTTAGGATGTAAAAGAATTAATTAGTAGAAGCTTGTACATACCCTAAAGTTAAACTATCCTTTGCTAGGAAGTGAGCCAAATGATATGCACGTTCTTCAGTCTTAAGGAGTATGGTTTCGTACAAATGACGGGTCGCACGGTCACCCAAACTCTCAGCCTGAGAAGCTTGACGGCGAATTAAAGTAATCAAAGCTTGTTCTGCTTTGAGGTCATTTTCTAACATTTGTCGGCAATTATAAACGCCATCTTGCTCTGGTTCAAAACAGCATAATTCTGCTAATTTGCTAAAGCTTGCTACAGGTACTCCACCTAAGCCATTTAGGCGTTCACCAATGTCATGAATATGTCCTTGTACCTCATCAAAACTCTCGTTAAAGAACTCATGTAATGAGTAAAATTCTGCTCCTTCAACAACAAAATGATGCTTTTGATACTGTATGTAAAGTGCCTGAAAACTTGCTAAGGCAACATTAAAACCTTCACAAACTGGCTCAGTAACACTGCGATCTAACAAGACTGGATTGTCATAAACCTGACCAAAGTTATGCACTAAAGTTTGTGTTTCAGACATTGTTCCTCTCCTCTCTTTTTCTGCAGTTATAATTGCAAACTGCTTAATCCCTACATATTAGCATCTAAAAAATAAAAAATCCCTCACAATATAATCCAATCAAAAATTTTTTTATTAATACAAATATTAATGACTAATTTTTATTAAAAATTCTATTTTTTCATCAAAATAAATAAGTCTATTTACCGCTTATTAAAGACAAAAATTCTTAATTTTTAAATCGTATTTGCACTGGTAAGAGTTCCAAACAAAATAAGATATATTTGCATTACCATAATGATTAAATAAAAAATATTTTCTTTCGAGTTACAGAGTTTATTCATAAGATAAATTAAACACATGCAATGAGGCGTGATTAGTAGTAAACAACGAATTTTCAAATATATAAAGGACTTTTTATCAAAATAAATGTATTTTTTTTTACTTTTTTGCTGCTCCACTGTGAGGTGAAGGCTGTAGATATGGGGCTGCCTGCAAGTAAATATTTCGCTTGATGATGAGCAATTTTTCTTATTTTTTTATTTTTTTTGCAAAACTAATGAGAAATGTTTGCAGTTAATGTATCCTGTAATAGAGGGGCAAGCTAGCTAAGAATTAATTCCAAGAAGTTTTAAGCTTCTTGTATTTGTCGTCTTATTAACCAGTAGTTTCATGCTTCACGCGTGGCATGATGTGCAAATTATTTTTCTTGTTCTAGCGAGCAAGCTGCATCTTTACAGCTTGTTTGTATCGACAAAGCTTAATAGTTCTCCAAGCTTTATTGCACTTTGAGGGTCATTAGATTTGGAAGGTTCAATTTCTAACTACAGTTTCAAGCAGGTTGTAAAAGTAAGTCGGACAGATCGCTGGGAAGTTTATCGGCGCTTACAGGAATTAGAAATTCCTTGTCAGTGTCAAACAAATCAAGAACTGACAGTGGAGGTTTCTAACATTGCAACAGCAGTTCAAGTTTGGAGTGTTGTACGTCAATTAAATGCTGAACGCCAAGACTTGATAGAAATTCTTGAAGAGTGTTGGCATTATCGTTATCACAAATTATAAATAATGTCTTCTTTCATGCAGTGAAGCTGATTCATTGCAAACAAGTTTTGATTTTAAGCAGAGTTTGACGTTAGTCATAAGTGCATCGCAACATCATTCACATTTTTTGTTTGTAAAAAATAGGTTTGGACAATGGGTAAATCTCATAAAACAGAAATATCCGATTTTTGCTTAGAGGGTGCTTTCCGACATTTAGTCATTAAAGACCGCTATAAGCTCAAAGGTTTGGTATTGGATACTGATGAAGGTGAAGTTTACGTTAAGTTAGCCAAACATTTGCGGATCGCTTTCGATTGGAGATTAGCAGTAGGTACTCAACTAAAAGTATGGGGAACTAAAAAATATTATTTAAAAAGTGGGGAAATTAAGCTAAAAGCCGAACAAATTAGAGCCGCAAATCCCCAATTACAGGCAGATAGAGTAAATGGAAGTGTAAAAAAAGCAAGCAATCCTCTCGTTGCTTCTCCTGGATTAGCTAATAAACCTGCCAAAAAAGATAAGAAAACAAATATTTTAGTTTGTCAAAAATCAGATTGTATGAAGCGCGGTGGTAAAGCTTTGTGTCAAGCTTTAGCTGCAGCAATTAGCGATCGCGGTTTAGAAGGACAAGTCAATATTAAGGGTACTGGCTGCATGAAGAAATGTAAGGCTGGACCAAACTTAGTAATGCCGGATAAAACTCGTTACAGTCGTATTCAGGCTAAACAAGTAGCAGCACTTATGGAAAAACATTTCGGTTCTCCGAAGATTGAAGAAAAAGAAGAGGATTTAGTTGAAAATCCAATGCCTGTGGCTAGTTAGAATATATCAGTAATAGTTATCAGTTTACTCTGTTGCGAACGCTCAGTTTTTATTGCTAATTTTTGATCTGTAGTTAGGACTTATCTGTCAGAATTGAACAGATTCAATAGTTAATTTTTGGTGTGTAGTTGGGCTATTATTTACCCCTAATCAATACCTCATTTTTTTCATAGTGCAACTACAAACCACTTATGGCGCTACGCGCAAGTCAAAAATTAAAAACATTAAAACGTTTACAACCAATTAAACTAGCCCATTATTTGCCTTCTTCTACAACTTTTTATGATGTAAGTTTTCCAAAATGTGCAAAATAGAGGCATTTGAAAATAGATAAGGATTAGATTAATATATTTCCGTAAATTAAAATAAATCGCTTATTGTAATGCTTTCTGGAAAGATTGCAATAGTTTCTTTGTCTGCTGGAATTGTCGCTGCTGCTTTTCCTAGCTTTATTGATAGTATTTTTAAAAAATTTTCAACAGAAACAAATACTTTAAATCTCAGGGAAATTATAAATAGATTTTTGCTTGTAGGTTGTCTTGGAGGTTGGTTGATAGGCATAATATTTTATGCATTTGCTATTCATGAGCCCAAACCCATACAAACAATTTTTATTTATTCAATAATTATCGGAATCATTGCTCCAACTTTATCAAATTTATTTTTATTTACATATCGCAAACTGTTTCCTAGGAAAGAAATTACATAAGTTAAAATAAGTGAACCATAAATATATAGAGATTTTATATATAAAAATAAATGTATAAAAGTTAGCTAAAAAATAATTTTATTTGATTATCTCAATGAAAAATTTTTGGTTAATTAACTTTGATTTCGTGAAGATATGCGCTCAAATAGTTTATTTGTAATACCTACAACAGGAAAAATTAGTATCGCATAAGGAATAAATGACTGAGTAATATTTTCAGTTGATGTTGTCTCATCGAAAATCAAAGTAATAAACACTCCCAAACCAACTAGAATCCCACAAATAAAACCAGAGTAAACATATTTTGGTAAAAGGTTATTAATATTTATTTCTTTCTGATTGACGAATTTATCAAAAGTATCTTCAATACTGCATTGAACTAAGCCACCAAAAAATCCAGCAACAGCACTAAATAATATACTCTTATCCACTTCTGTTAGCTGAGACAAAAAAGATATTCTTTCAATCATAATTCAAAATATCTAATTTTTATTATTAACTATTAGTTTGTAGAGGTGACCAGATGTATTCAATATTTGCTTGTCCATTAATTTTGTTTGTGGACGTACTACCTGTAAAAAAAACCATGCTTGACATAAAAATAACAAGCTTTTGTATTACTTTGTAATGTTGTGAGTCTAAGACCTTGGGGACAAATTGTTTTAGCTTTATTAATTAATGCCGAACCAATACCTTGATTTTGAAAGATTGGATCTACAAAGATTTGATTTAATTCACCAGTGGTTTTGCTATTGTCAACTCTAAATACTACGATAAAGCCTACTACCTGACTTTTAATATCTGCAACCCAAACTTCACCTCTGCATAAAATTTCATCACGAAACCGTTTTTCCCATAGATAATAAGGCTGTGGATGTCGAATGTTTGGAAATGAATAATGCCAAGTTTTGTACCAAAGTTGAACTATTTTGCTCAAATCTTGTGATTCACAAATTCTAACTATTGCTTTCATCGCTCGAAGCTTTGGGGTATGGGAAATAGGAATTTATGAATTTCCTTAAGTCATAGATTTTGAATGTATGAAAAACCTTGAATCATTGCTGTAGGGAGTTTCTGTAAATCTTATGTAGCGTTTACCCATCCCTTCGCCAGTATCTTACAAGTCTTGCTTAAATTTCAAAAATGTAATTTCTAATAGAATTAATACCGACCTAAAACAAGGAATTAGTGCTTTAGGTCGGTCGACACCCTGATGACTAAGGTTAATCTTCTCTCATATAAGTCTAAGTTGACCACCAAAGATAAAAGTTTTAAGCATAAAAGTTAATTCTTCGTTTAAAAAATATCACAGACAAATAGCCCAAACCTTTGTAGGAACTTAATTTGTGATAATTTTGAAATCAAGCTACTAGCATATCTCTATATTGCTTATAATTTAGTAAAAGAAAAATAACTAATTTAAGAAAATTTTTGCCCACCGGTACATCAATAAATCCCAAGACAAGGAATTTAAGATTTTTCAGCTTATGCTTCTGTCATGACTTTCCTCCAGTAATTTATAGCCTGAAAACTTGTGCTACTTCTATTAAATAATTTTGTGAATAACTGTGATTGATATAGTCTTACTTTAGGGGTCTCTCAACAGGATTTTGATAAACAATCGATAAGGGGTAAGCACCCTCGTGCTTACATTGCTATATTGTGATATATGAATAACTTCAATAATTTGCAGAGCATTTCTGATCGCTCTCATTTTTCTTTAATGAGTCGTGAAAAATAAGGAAATCTGAGCTTGAAAGGCGAACCACATCCTATCCCATACGTATTTGCCCTAGATTTTATGGGGTTTGAGGTGCCTTCAATGGCTGTAAAGTCTAATGGCTATGACATCCTTAAAACTCCAATATGCATTGTATTGAATTACCTAATTTCTATTCAGTACCCATTATTGTGTAGCTTGATATGGGGCAACAGAAGTCAAGACGGAAGCGTGGTGTTATCCTCACCACCAAAGGTTTGAACAAATTCTTTGAAGCAAGAGAATCACAAGAGGTTGAGAAAAATTATGGATACCGATATACCTTAGAAGAATTGAGCGATCGCACGGGCTTGGTTCCAATGACAATAACCAAGGTTTTAAATTGCAAAGCAGGAGTTGACAAACAAACACTTTTGCAACTTTTCAAAGCTTTTGGTTTGGAATTAAGAAAAAGCGATTATACGTTTCCAACTCCAGCATTGGTACAAAGTAAATCTGAAATCCTTCGGCGAACTGATTGGGGGGATGCAATTGACGTATCGGTTTTTTATGGACGTGAAGATGAGCTTCAAACTTTACAAGATTGGATTGTCAAAGATTGCTCTCGCTTCGTGGCGGTTTATGGAATTGGTGGGATCGGTAAAACAGCTCTTTCAGTCAAGCTAGCTCAGAGAATTCAAGAAAAATTTGAATTTGTTATTTGGCGCAGTATTCGCAATTCTCCTTCTGTTGAAGAAATTATCGGCAAATCTATCCAATTTTTTGCTGACGATCAAACAATAAATTTACCAGAATCTTTGTTTAACAGGTTATCCTTATTTCTTCATTATCTAAAAGCTCATCGCTGTTTAATAATACTCGATGGCATAGAAACAATTTTTCAAGGTGGGGAGCCTGTAGGACAATATCGGGAAGGATACGAAGGTTATAGTGAGTTATTTAAATTGGTGGGAGAAACTTCTCATCAAAGTTGTTTGCTGATTGCATCTCGGGAAAAACCCAAGGAAATTATCTCTTTAGGTGGTGCAAGTTTACCGGTGAGGTCTTTACAAATTGTGGGCTTAGAAACAGCAGATGTGAAAGCCATTTTAAATTCTAAAGGGATATTGAATGTTAGCGATGCCGAATGCTTACAACTTATTGAGTCCTATGGGGGGAATCCCCAAGCATTAAAGATAGTTGCGACATCAATTCAAGATTTATTTGCTGGCAATATTTCTGAGTTTTTTGCTCAAAATATCACTGTATTTGGCGATATTCAGGAATTATTAGACCAACAATTTAACCGATTATCTGTTTTAGAGCAGGAAATTATGTACTGGTTAGCAATGAATCAAAAACCAGTCAAACTCAATCAATTTAGTCAAAATATTACTTATCCTGAAAAATTACCCCAAGTTTTAGGAGCTGTGGAGTCTTTGAGACGGCGATCGCTATTGGAGAATAATCATGGTTTCTTCAGTCTGAAGCCAGCAGTGAGAGAGTACGTTAATCAAAAAAGATTGGTTGAGGGGGTTTTTAAGGAAGAGAATGAATTGGTAATTGGTAATTGGTAATTGGTAATTGGT
>JGI1201J43222_100083_pt1 | contig 35109 bp, 32 predicted proteins | sample MastesBC008_FD_43222 | JGI IMG/M metagenome (IMG submission 43222) | reverse complement strand
AGAAGTCAGAAGTCAGAAGTCAGAAGTAAGAATTGTGCGTGGTAGTGCACTACTTTGCTAACAGAAGTTAGAAACTAGAATTTCAGTTCAGTAATTAATTTACTTTCCCATCTTCCCTATCTCCCACCTTTCCCTTATCTCACCATCTCCCCTCACTCACTCATTTCAAGAAATAAAAATGGCTACCGTCGTCACTCCTAATAAAGCAGTTATTGTCAATCCCCTCAAACAAAGCCAAACTTTGGGTGCAGTTTTAGCCTTCTTGGGTTTAAAAGGCATGATACCGTTATTACATGGTTCCCAAGGCTGTACAGCTTTTGCAAAAGTTATACTCGTACGACATTTTCGCGAAGCAATTCCTCTTTCCACCACAGCGATGACAGAAGTCACCACAATTTTGGGTGGGGAAGATAATGTCGAGCAAGCCATTTTGACTTTAGTGGAGAAAGTAGAACCAGAAATTATTGGTTTGTGTACCACAGGACTGACAGAAACTAGAGGAGACGATATGGATGGTATCCTCAAAGATTTTCGTAAGTCCCATCCCGAACTGAAAGAATTACCAATCATCCTAGTTTCTTCACCGGATTTTAAAGGTGCATTACAAGATGGTTATGCTGCAGCAGTTGAAAGTACCTTGAAAGAACTTCCAGTTGCTGGAGAAACTCGCCCATCTCAAATTACAATATTAGTGAGTTCGGCATTTACTCCAGGGGATATACAGCAAATCAAAGAAATCGTCTCTGCTTTTGGACTGATACCAGTCGTCGTACCTGACCTTTCCGCTTCACTTGACGGTCATCTCGATGAATCCTACAGTCCAATCACAGGTGGTGGAACCACATTAACGCAACTACGAAAAATCGGGAGTTCTGCTTTTACTCTAGCTTTGGGTGAAAGCATGAGGGGTGGAGCAGAGATTTTAGAAGAAGCTTTTGCAATACCTTATGAGGTATTTACAGAATTAACAGGACTCGAAGCAGTAGATAATTTTCTCCAAGCATTAGTTGATATTAGCGGTAATCCCGTTCCAGAAAAATATCGGCGTCAACGTCGTCAACTCCAAGATGCAATGCTAGATACTCACTTTTTCTTTGGTCGTAAGCGAGTTGCTCTAGCTTTGGAACCAGATTTACTATGGTCAACAGCCTGTTTTTTCCAGTCTATGGGAGCAGAAATTCATTCAGCAGTAACAACAACACGCTCTCCCTTACTAGAAAAAATATCTACAGAGCAAGTTATTGTCGGCGACTTTGAAGATTTTGAAAAATCAGCTGTTGGTTCGGATTTATTAGTTTCTAATTCCCATGCAGCTAATATTGCAAAAAATTTAGAAATTCCTTTATATCGTCAAGGTCTCCCAATTTATGACCGCTTAGGTGTTGGTCAATATACCAAAGTTGGTTATTTCGGAACAATGCAAATTTTATTTGAAATTGGTAATCTCTTTTTAAAAGAAGAGGAAGCCAAAAGCAATTATTTAAATGGGTAAAAAAACAGTTAGCTACTAAATGGTAAATCGTCAATGGTAACTGTTAAAAACTCCCAAACAGGATGGAGGAAGAAAGTGAAAATAGCTTTTACTACCAGCGATCGGGTGCATGTTAATGCTCACTTTGGTTGGGCAAAAATGATTGATGTTTACGAAATATCTGATGAGGGATATTCATTTCTAGAAACATTAAAGTTTGAGGGAAATCTCAAACAAGATGGAAATGAAGATAAATTAGTACCCAAGTTAGATGCACTTGTTGATTGTACTATCCTCTATGTTTCCGCCATCGGTGGGAGTGCTGCTGCTCGTCTAATTAAAAAAGGTGTAACTCCCGTTAAAGCACGCTCAGATGATGAAGAAATTCAAGAAATACTTAATAGGTTAGTTGAAACCCTAAAAGGAAATCCTCCGCCTTGGTTGCGTAAAGCACTAAAAAAAACAAAACGCAATATTGAAGAAGAACTAGAAGAGGAAGCAACTTTATGAGTTCTGTGAATAGCACTAATGGGACTGCTCAAAACCAAGTTATTAATAGTCCTTTTCTTCAGGCAATAGTGCAACAAATTCGCGGTCAAGATGCCTATGGTGTTTACCGAAATTGGTCAGATGAATTAGTGCTTAAACCTTTTATTGTTAGCAAACAGAAAAAACGAGAAATTTCTGTACAAGATCAGGTTGACCCAATAACTCAGGGAAGAATTATCGCTTTTTACCGAGCTGTTGCGGCTAGAATCGAACAAGAAACAGGTTTATTATCTCAAGTTGTAGTTGACTTGAGTCATGAAGGATTTGGTTGGGCATTAGTATTTGCTGGTCGACTTTTATTAGTTGTCAAAACATTACGCGATGCCCATAGATTTGGATTTGAATCTTTGGAAAAACTATCAGAAGAAGGAGAAAAACTAGTCACAAAAGGTATTGAATTAGCACAAAAATTTCCAGAGGTAGGAAAAGTATAAGTATTTATACTTTATAAATTGTAGATTTTACACTCAATTTGATCGATTACAAATAATGAGTGAAGAATCGTAATTTACATATTGTAAGTTGCAAGTAATGAGTTATAGATTATGAGTTTTGAACTATTAATTAATCATTATTTACGTAAGAATAATTAGTTAACAATTGAAAGCTCATAATTGAAAGCTTATAATTCAAAGATTATGACTCAAATATTATAAGCCCAAACTCAATATTACAACTTACTGAATCTAAAAATAAATCAATTTAAATTGTTTTATTTAAAAACATTTAAATTGAAGTCAAAGTACTCGAACCCCAAATATTTAAACTCCAAATATTTGAGTCTAAAATCTGTTAACTAAGACGCCTATGACTAAAGCCGGAGAACCAACAAATATTGAGGAGTTAAAAACAAAAATAAAACGCCTCAATAGCAAAGCAGGTCAAATGAAAATGGACTTGCACGATATAGCAGAAGGATTACCAACAGATAACGATAAATTAATGGGTGTTGCTGAAGCTACATATAAAATATACTGCCAGTTAGCCGAACTCAAGCAACAACTCAAACAATTGGAGAAAAGTAAATGAGTTGGGATTACGAAAAGTTTGTTCAGCTTTCTGATGCAGAGGAGTATTTTGAATTTTTTCAACTCCCTTACGATCAAAAAGTAATTAATGTAAATCGTTTGCATATTTTGAAAAAGTTCTCAGAATTTATTCAACAAATTGATGAGAATAATCCCGAACTTAGTAATTCGGAAAAACTAAGTATATATCGTGATGCCCTAGAACAGGCATATCAAATATTTCTAGAGTCAACACCTCTTGAACAAAAGCTGTTCAAAGTGTTTAAGCAAAAGCCAAAAAATGTAATCACGCTGACAGAACTGTCTTCTGATTAGGAGGTACAAAGTGGTAGACTTAACGCCTACCGAGTTAGAACGTTATCGTCGCCAAATGACACTCCCTAACTTTGGCGAACTAGCACAAAAGCGCTTGAAATCAGCAACAGTTCTGGTAACAGGTGTGGGAGGATTGGGTGGAACCGCAGCACTTTATCTTGCGGTAGCAGGTGTTGGAAAGCTGGTTTTGGTCCGGGGTGGCGACTTACGCTTAGATGACATGAATCGTCAAATTTTGATGAGTGACGATTGGGTTGGTAAACCAAGAGTTAGCAAAGCGAAAGAAACTTTACAAGCCATTAATCCCGATGTCCAAATAGAAGCAGTTTTTGACTACATCACCCCAGAAAATGTAGATTCTTTGGTGCAATCTGCTGATATGGCTCTCGACTGCGCTCACAACTTTACCGAGCGAAATCTATTAAATGAAGCTTGTGTGCGTTGGCGAAAACCGATGGTAGAAGCAGCAATGGACAGTATGGAAGCTTACTTAACCACAATTATTCCTGGTGTAACTCCTTGTTTGTCTTGTCTGTTTCCAGAAAAGCCTGATTGGGATAGACGCGCTTTTTCAGTGATTGGCGCAGTATCTGGAACTTTAGCCTGTCTGACAGCTTTGGAAGCAATCAAACTTATAACTGGTTTTTCCCAACCTTTATTATCACAATTACTCACCATTGACTTATCTCGGATGGAATTTGCTAAGCGTCGTTCTTATCGCGATCGCTCCTGTCAGGTATGCGGTAATAATGCGCCTTGGAGATATTTACATTCTGAGGAAGAAAGCACCAGCAAGTGTACTTAAATAAATATATTTGTTGTGTTGTTCCAACTTAACTTACAAAGAGCCTCAACCAGTTTGAAGTTATTACACTGAATTTATTGCACTGAATTAACTGGACTGAAGTAATTAAATAGAAATAGTTACACAAAGTCACTAAGTTGAAGCAATGAAGTAGAAATAGTTGGAGTGAATTAGTTGAAATAAGGTTTACTTTTAAGTTTGGTTGCAAACAATTGCTAACATCTCCCCAAATACGAAATCAAAATCTGTACCTGCGATTGTAATTTATAATCCTTATCCTTGAAGTGGTAAATATCCAATGACTGTTACTCTGACTGAAAAAGCACAATCGCGTTTGCAATCATTTCTGCAAACTTCTAAAACCACTAACCCAGCATCGAAGGGTATCCGTGTTTGGGTGAATAATGGCGGTTGTAGTGGCTATGAATATCAAATGGAAGTTACTAACTCTCCTCAACCAGAAGATTTGGTTGTTCAGCAAGGACAGGTAGTAATTTATGTTGATGCAAAAAGTGCACCGTTATTAGAAGGAGTAATCATCGATTTTGTAGATGGGGTGATGGAAGGTGGTTTTAAATTTACCAACCCAAATGCAAGCGATACCTGCGGCTGTGGAAAATCATTTAAAACAGGAAACTGTTCTTCTAACGGAGTACCTTGTAGCTAAAGCTATTTCTCTACAATTAAAGTAGTACTCCCAAAATACAAAGATTGAGTGTCTATTTAGACTATTCAATAATTAGCTTTACTGTACTAGGAAAAGTCAATCGCGACGAGCACAATTACTCCTCACAATTCTTTTTGATAGTACATCACAGCTATATGTGCGCTCGCTGCAATCAAAGCGAAAAAGAGAAACAAGATTAATTAACACTATTGGAAATAGTGACCTTACTTTCCTAAATCTATTCAAGCAAACACTATCTAGTTCGAGGAGAACCCATCAATGGCTACTTACCAAGTTAGATTAATCAACAAAAAAGAAGACCTTGACACCACCATTGAAGTTGATGAAGAAACTACCATCCTAGATGCAGCAGAAGAAAGTGGTATTGAATTACCCTTCTCTTGTCATTCTGGCTCTTGTTCTAGTTGTGTAGGTAAAGTAGTCGAAGGTGAAATCGATCAGTCCGATCAAATTTTTCTTGATGATGAACAGGTAGAAAAAGGATTTGCTCTTCTATGCGTTACATATCCTCGTTCTAACTGTACAGTTAAGACTCATCAAGAGCCTTATCTCATCTAAGTGAGTCTTGCACTCCGAGGTTATAAAAAATTAACTTTATTTTTTCTGGAATTTTTCTAGAATCTTTCTGAAGTTTTCCTGAAAATATTTCTTAGTCATGGCTTGCAATAGGCTATGATTTTTTTTACTATTAATTACTCAATTAATTACTCACTTGTAAATAAAAAAATTATGTATTTTTGAGGTTTTTTATTATGAAAAAAATCTATTATTTATAATTTAATATCAAGGGAATATTTTTTATATCTAATACCTTATTAATCTTTAAATAGTAATTTTTTTAATGTTTTCGTCACATATTGTATAGCTTTGGAAGAAAACATAAACGTTTGATATGTTGGACATTTCATCGATGCTAATATGTATTTGCGCTGAAATGTTGTGATTTGTAATTTAAGAATAAATAGTTTGCAGGGGTATTGAATATATACATTATGGATGAGTTACAATTTGATTTACTAATTAGTGTATTTACATCTCACTAAATTGAGAAGAATAAAATATTTGTAAATACACGTGGTTAATCTATTTGTAATGTTCGGATTAATTATATATTGATTGGTTCAGCGAAATACTCAAAATAATGTATATATCTCATGAGTAAATTTAGATAAATCATAACTTTTTAGCTTTAATTAATTTCCTTACTTGCTGTCCAAGAATTAGGGGGTCAAAACTATGAAAGCTAAAGATATTATGACTTTAAATGTTGCTACAGTTCGTTCTTCTGCGACTGTAGCAGAAGCAGTTAAATTAATGAGACTCAAACAATTAAGATCCTTAATTGTTGAACCTAGAACTTCTGATGATGCTTACGGTATAGTTACCGAAACTGATATTGGTTCTAAAGTGATTGGTCTTGGGAAAGACCCCAAGGAAGTACACATTTATGAAATTATGTCTAAACCTTGCATTGTTGTTAACCCAGATTTAGAGGTGGAATACGTAGCACGTCTTTTCGCAAGTACTGGAATTTGGCGCGCACCAGTGATTCAAGGTGAAATACAAGGAGTCGTCTCCATAACCGATATCATTACCAAGAGCAATATTTTTGAAAAACCAAAATTAACTCACTTACTAGCAGAACTAGAAAAAGCTATCTTGAAAGCTCGTTCAACTGCTACCAGCAAAGGAATAGAGTCAAAAGAAGCTATCGAAGCTTGGGATTTAGTAGATGAGATCCAAGCTGAAGCATGTTTCCATGGAGCACCAAAACCTGAAATATCAGCTAGAAATAAATTCCAGCAAGAAAAGGAACGAGAACTAGTAAAAACAAATTAGATTTTCTCCTCCTCAAAATAAATTGAGTTGATTGGAGAGAGGTTTAAATTCCTTATTGTCCCAAAAATAATTTTTATAAATGTTGCTTAAATCAAAAGGAGATTTTACTTTAGTTTAAGCAACATTTTTGTACTGCTGTTTTATTCTAAAAGCTGCTTAATCATCAAAAATCAGGGTATGTTCGGCATATGATATATTTTGCACGTGATATTTACATAATTATTGCATTTGTACATATTTCACATCTTTTTTGGGAATATACTTGCATCAAAGATTTCATCTCATTTTTCTAAATATATAGAATATAGCCATATTTGTATCTATCAAAATTGTATCTATCAAAATTGGAGAGATAAATAATAATAGATAATTTTACTTACTTGATAACTTACATGTAATGAATATATTATCTACTATCCAAACAAATCATCTTCAATTAGTAAGATAAAAAGTTAAATAAAATACAGTTAGTTTATTTCCCAGATATAAGCAATACGCGATAAAGAAAAAACTTATAAAACTGGCATAACAAAAATTTATTTATATTAATAAGCATTATTCTATGGATAATGTAATCTGTTGCTCTAGACTACTCAATTTTGTAATAATAAAATAACAAAAAGTATCCTAATTGCCATTCTCACTGTTTCAAATAGATGAGAAGTTTAAAGGTGAATATTGCTATTTCGCAAGAAATGAGTAATAATTCTTAGCTCTCATCACAAGGAATATGCAGATAAATTTACATAGAGTTTTATCTCTAGTTACTTCAGTTTATTTTCGCTTGCAAATTTTAAGGGTAGATGTTACGTAAAAACCAGATTCTTATATGAATCTGTAAGGATTTTGGATTTAAAAATACTGAATATTGGGTATATTTCAAAATTTCCTCAGAAAAGAAACACGAAATTCTTCACCACCGGTAATTATTGAATAGTTTTTGAGTAACATAGCTTTTGAACTGAAATAACTCCCATACTCCATCATTACCTGTATAATTATTTTTTCCTCCACGGTTTATATTCACTCACGGTTTATATTTACTAAATCTTCTCCGCTTACATTTACATTGAGATTTAAAATATGAATCAATATTTTAAATTTTTAGGGAAGTTATAGAATCAAGATTATAAGTTAGGACATCCCAACCTTATGAAAAGGGAATAGGGAGAGGAAGCACAAATTTCTAACTCTAAAAAATTAGCTATACACATATGAGATAGATCTATAAGTTTTTTCAAAATAAATGAGTTATGAAAATAAATTACATAAATTATGCTCCGCGTGAATCACAAGAAATTAATCTATTACAGCTACTCGAAGACAGTCTAATTGCAAATCATGATTTTATAATTGTTAAGAAAATTATAACAACTACTAAATTAAATATTACATAAACTTATGGTGAAAATACACACGGAATTATAGGTCAATTGATTGTTTAAAATAAATTACAAAATTAAACGACATTCTATGAATTGATATCACCAATAACTTTGAAATTTTACTGATATAAATGCTTAAAAATATAACTAGCTATCAGCTATACTTATGGGTCCTATATTATTCATTAGATACAAAAAGACAATTATTTAATAAAAGTCAATATATTTGCTGCGAAACTCATACAAATTTCATAAAAATTAGCGTTAAATACAATAAAAATTTAAACAAAGACTTAGATTTAAGATATGGGATCGATCGTATCGAACAAAATGAATGTATTATAGGTGATTATAATAAGAAAGTTGTATTACCAAGCTTTCTACGAAATTTAGAGTTTAGTTGCTCAGAGCTTAGTAATAAAATATTCCACCACGCAAGTTTTATTCATGCTTGGTTTGAAGATTTCACCAGCTTCTTAAACTGGGAATCACTCTGCTGTTATTCTATGACTGCACTATACCAGTCAGTAGCAGTGAGAAATTTGCTGGATTAGCAGGCTGAAGTGTATTTGGTCTGAGCTAAAAATTGAAAAATTGGCCAAGCCTAAGCAGGCGTAAATCTTGAGTCCCGGAGGTTAATTTTTATTAACTAACAAATTTTTTAGTGTTTAGAATGATTCCAGAGGCTAAAAATAGTGCTATAACTTTATTTTCTGCACCAAACTAGAATTTTGTGCACCGGTCTAGAAAAAGTTTCCAACTGCTAAACAAATAATCATTTCACTCGCTCAGTGAAGAATTTTTATTGGCAGATATTTTTTGGATTCAGCATATAGCCGAGTGCATGCTAGGATTACGAAGTTGAAAATTTTTAGGACCTGTAAACATGTCCTTTACACCATTGTAATTAACCACTACTAAGGAGATATTAGCGACAATGACTTGGCAAAATTACTTTTGGCAAAACGAAGATGAGTGTCCTTCACAGCTTTCTTCAGCAGATATAGTTCTGCGCCAACAGTTAGAGTCTTCCCTTGGCAAATTCTTTTTTGAGAAATGTGACGATACCGTCAAAGATTTACTATCTAGTTGTCGGTGGTATATGAAAAATAATGCTAACGCGATGACTTTGGTTATTGAATGCCCCAACCACAATACAAACTGGTTGATTTTAGAAAAAGTTGCGCCAATGGCATCTTTGCTGAAAAATATGACAAGCAGTGCTAAAATTCGTATCTGTCCGCCAGATAGTAAAATTACCCCTCATGAGATTGGAGTTGATGAGGTTTCGGTATATCGTTACTGGTAATGCAGAGGCTTTAAAACTGTAACTCATAGCTTTCACACGTTTTTTCAATGGTTGCGGTTAGCTCCTCAAATACTAAGTCAGCTGCATTTTGTACAGCAGAACTTAATTCCCAACCAAAACTAAGATTTACTGCTTCAATCAAGTAAACCGCGACCTGTTCGGGAAAATTATTTTGAAATATTTTCCTTCCGGCTGCTAAAGCATTGTGCCAACGAAAATCATGCAAGTTATAAGTTGGTTCCGGTAAAGCTTCCAGTTCTGAACCTGGGACTTTAAATATGGTACCTCCTTCGGAACCGGTTGAGCTTGCATCAATAACAATTAACTGTTTGCTACCTTTGGCTTGGAACATAACTTCCATACCTGCGGTACCACAATCATATATTTGTACTTGAGGGTAGGGGTATTCAATCAGAAATTTTTGTAAGCGTTGGGCAATGATTACGCCTACTGCGTCATCACTGCGGTTAAGGTTTCCACAACCAATGATGGTTAACATTTTTGGTCAGATTCCTTTGTGTGTGGATATCTAATATATGAGCAGTTGAAAAATATAAGTGTTAGCTGCAAACCAAATACCATAAATGATTTTGGTTTGACCTACTCAAATGAATGAGAATCATCAAATGAGGATTACTCTTAAAAGCCAGAGGCGTTATAATGCAACGCCTCTGAAATAATAATATTTTTGTATTTTTATTAACTAAGGCGCAAAAAATACTTTAATTTACTCCCTGAGGCAATGTTATTCCTTGAGGTTATGTGTTCTCTGCCTTTGTGCTTCGTACAGCATTAAAGCAGCTGCAATCGCCACATTTAATGATTCAACCCCCAAAGCCAAAGGAATTTTGACTTGCATATCTGAAACAGCAACTAAATTATCTGATAGACCTGCTCCCTCATTTCCCAATAAGATTAAACTTGGTTTACACCAATCTACATCCCAATAGCTTAAAGATGAGCTAGGTAGAGTCGCCACCACTTGCATATCAGCCTGCTTAGCTTTTAGGATCGTGGCTTCTAAATTAGAAGTTGTTTTCATTGGTAAACGGAACCACTGACCAGCACTTGCACGCAAGACTTTTGGATTATCTAAATCAACGCTATTTTCACTGAGTAATAGCCCTGATGCACCAGCAGCTGCAGCTGTCCGGATCATCGTTCCTAGATTACCAGGATTTTGAATAGTTTCTAAGGCAAGCAATAAACCAGTAAAAGGTACTTCTTGCGAACGCAAACCTCGTCTAGCAGTTGCTACGACCCCATCAGGCTGTACTGTTGTCGTCATCGTTTTTAAAACTTCTTCACTGACAACTTCAGCGCGCTCGGACTGACTGGAAGCTAAGTCCCACAAATGTAAATGTTCTTTTTGCCATTGTGGGGTACAACATACTGCGACTAAAGGATAATTCATAGCACAAGCTTCCTCTAGAAGATGGGTTCCTTCTAGAAGAAATAATTGCTGTTTATGTCTATCTTTTACTGAATGCAGCTTTCGAACTTGTTTGACCAGAGGATTTTTGAAACTAGTTAACACAAGAATATTTAGTAGAACCTGCGAGTAAAATAGGTACAAAAAGAAATAAAGATTTTAATTTAGAGATACATCACAATATTTTACAAAAATCTAAAAAATACTTGCAGGTAAAATACAGATTTGTAATTCCCCAAAAAACTCTAAGAATCTAAAACTCTTGAATGTAAAGCTACAGATGTAATGTTATGAGCGGTGCCAATTAACGAAATAAATGACTAAACTCAACCTTAGATGCTCGTATAATGGTAAATTACTTTACTTTTTCTTACTTAGTGCGGAACCCGGGACTTGAACCCGGAAGCCCTAAACGGGCACTAGAACCTGAATCTAGCGCGTCTACCAATTCCGCCAGTCCCGCGAAATACAATAAATAACCTTAATTCAGAATCAAATCACTTACTGAAGCACCAGTAGTAGATTTAGAAACAAATTTTTATTATTATTCGATAATTTTCTATTTTTACTAAAAAAATCGATTTTTGTCAAGCTCAAACACTTTTGTTCTTATCAGTATGTTTTTTGAGGAGGACGTAAAAGTAAAGCATGCCATCTCGGATCGGGAAGTACTTAATCACGAGTTTTATTGAGTTCTTAATTAAACCTAAGACTTATTAACAATAGACTATATTGTGACTAGTAAATTCTACCTCAGGAGTTGTCTTCTATAGAATTGGCTAGGTTAAATATGAATTATGGTTGGTTACATTTTGTATTAAACTCAAAAATTCTATAGGAACGGGATATTTTTCCTTTTCATAACGCACAAAAATATAACCTAAAATTTTGCCAAACCTTAACAAGAAAAAAACCTTGAATGCTGAGAAGTAATGATACAGGCGAAAGCTTGATTATTCAGGTGTTTTTAAGTTCTATGGAACCAAAATAGAAACTTGAAATCATTCAAATACAGGAATATGTAATGGAAAAATGTGGACAAATAAAATCTTTACTGTAGAATCAAAACCAACTTGAAAGATGTAAAATTAAGTATTTTTGGAGGGTAGGCAGATTAATTCTTCTCGCAGCTTACCAGATGCTAAATCTTCAGTACCAGAAGACTCCTCAGTCTTGGAAATTTGGGGTGGGCATTCTTTGCAAGGTCAAGTCACAATTAACGGAGCTAAAAACTCCGCATTAGTAATTATGGCTGGAGCTTTGCTCTGTTCGGGAGATTGTCGCATTCGCAACGTCCCTTTACTAGCGGACGTAAAGCGAATGATGCAGGTCATATCAGCTTTAGGTGTAGACTTAAAACTTAATGGTAATGTTTTAGACATTAATGCCAGAGATTTTTCCACATCCAAAGCTCCTTATGAATTAGTAACTCAACTGAGGGCTAGTTTTTTTGCGATTGGTGCAATTTTAGCTCGCCTAGGAGTGGCACAAATGCCTTTACCTGGGGGTTGTGCAATTGGTGCAAGACCAGTAGATCTCCATGTAAGGGGATTACAAGCGATGGGTGCCGAAGTTCAAATCGAACATGGTATCTGTAATGCTCACATTCCTGGAAACCGCCGTCGACTTCAAGGGGCAAAGATTTATTTGGATAGTCCCAGTGTTGGTGCTACAGAAACTTTAATGATGGCAGCTACCCTAGCTGAGGGCGAAACCATTATTGAAAATGCTGCTCGCGAACCAGAGGTTGTTGATTTAGCAAACTTCTGTAATGCAATGGGAGCTAAAATATCTGGGGCTGGAACCAGCAAAATCGTCATCGATGGTGTTGCTGAGCTACATTCTCTGGATTACACAATTATTCCCGATCGCATCGAAGCAGGAACTTTTTTAGTTGCCGGAGCTATTACTCGCTCAGAACTTATTTTGTCCCCAGTAGTACCAGAGCATCTAATTCCAGTGACTGCGAAACTACAAGAAATGGGAATTTCTGTCGTAGAGGAAATGGCGAATAGTTTACGCATTCTGCCGGTAGATAAATTCCAAGCTACAAACATTGAAACTTCACCCCATCCTGGTTTTCCTACTGATATGCAAGCGCCATTTATGTCTTTACTTGCATTGGCTGAGGGTGAAAGCATTATCAAAGAAAATGTCTTTGAAAACCGCCTACGTCATGCTTCCGAACTAAATCGCTTGGGTGCAGATATTCGCGTTAAAGGTAATACTGCTCTAATCCACGGAGTAAACACCTTATCAGGTGCACCAGTATTAGGTACCGATTTACGCGCAACTGCCGCATTGGTAATAGCAGCGCTAGCAGCGGAAGGAAAAAGTACTATTCAAGGATTAAGCCACTTAGATCGTGGTTATGAACTGATAGATGAAAAGCTAAATAAATTGGGTGCGAAAGTTAAGCGTTTAAATTTAACTGGGACAGAACCAGAATTTACTGCTAGCGTTAACGGTAACTCTAAAACATCCGCTTAACATTCACAAGCTATTAGTAATTAATTGTCAAGAAATGTAGGGGCAAGTTATTGAGGTCAGACTATTGGCGTGCTTTGACTTCAATTTTTGCCTCTTTCATTTGTTCTGGAGTTATATATAGCACTACGTAATAAGATTAGGGCATTGGCAAATCCCAAAAGCTATGGTTTATAAGCTTTTGCTGTGCTTACGCCCCGTTATACTAACGCCTCCGGCGCGATCTGCTTTGTTAGCGTAGCGCCATACATCTTCCATGATGAATTGCGGAATTTAGTTAAACTAAATAAAAATGCATATACTACTTGTAGTTGATTCACAAGAAGTATCTAATTTCTCCCTAAATATATTGGGCAGATTATTATTCAGACACATTCCATGACTGGGAGCTTGTTTCGCGATGAACCCTTTAAACACTCAATTGGTTGGTTTAAGAGCCGATTCCTTTCGTCATCCATTAGACTTAGAGGCAACAAAAGCACTCAAGCAAATACCAGGTATAGATTTAATCGTTAGGAATCTTTTAGGACCCGTAGCAGAGCAGGTTTTTTACGTAGAAAATATCGCCTCTAGTATTTTAGTTGGTAAAGACCAATTACCAGAGCTACACAATTTATTGCTAGATGCTTGTCAAACTCTAGATATTGAAGCACCACAATTGTACGTAAGACAGCATCCGGCTCCCAACGCTTATACTTTTGCAATGCGCGGCAAGCAACCCTTTGTTATGCTGCATACTTCACTGATAGATATTCTCACGCCAGAGGAAATTCAGGCTGTAATTGCTCATGAGTTGGGTCATCTTAAGTGCGATCACAGTCTTTATTTGACTCCTGTAAATTTATTAATATTGGCTGCTGCAAACCTACCTACCGTAGGTGTAGTTATTGCTCAAACAATTCAAGCCCAACTTTTAGAATGGATCCGCTGTGCAGAATTTACTTGCGATCGCGCAGCTTTACTGGCTACCCAAAACCCCAAGGTAGTTATGTCAGTATTAATGAAATTGGCAGGTGGGTCACCTAAATTATCATCCCAGCTAAATCTTGATGCTTTTATCGCCCAAGCCCGTGCTTATGATGAAATTAGTAAAAACGAACTAGGTGAATTAGTTAAGGCTGCACGTACCGCTCAGTTAACTCATCCGGTGCCAGTACTACGGGCGCGGGAAATAGATCGGTGGGCAAGCAGCAAAGAATATCAAAAGTTGTTGCAAAATCACAAGGTTGGGGGTTATAATAACCAAGTTGCTTCCACGGGCGGGTGGCGAAATTGGTAGACGCAGCAGACTCAAAATCTGCCGCCCTATAAAGGCGTGAGAGTTCGAGTCTCTCTCCGCCCATTCAAAAAAGATAAATCCATTATGGATATTAATTAGGCTTACCTTAGTACTGACAAGGTAAGCCTAATTATTTTTTCAACAGAATCCATATTTAAAGTAACTGGATGGAATTAAGGGTATAGTGCCACACTCAAGTCATTAGGGGATAGCACGCGTCTGACGACGTTAGCGGATCCGTAAGGTAGCGGCTCCGGATCCGTAGGTAGCGCAGCTATAGGTAGCGCAGTTATAGCTAGAGGCTGAGCCACCTGCGGTGTTTGTACGCGGCGTAGCCGTTCATGTGCTCCTCCCTCATATCCGTACTTAATGCGTTCAAACGCCGACGCCACAGGTTAAGCGCATTTCCGTAGGACAAATAGGATTTAAAAATGTCCTAACCCTATTACCCAGCACCATATAGTGTGAAATTGTCATTTACTTAAAGAGAGACTTGAGTAATACAGAAAGCAAGAAAATAAAGTAAGGTAAATATCCTCATCCAAAAACTTAGTGTTGTGCTGATAGGTTAGTCAATTAAACCTCCCAACCCTCTAAAGCTGTTAGGTTATTCTACCGTTGCGATCAAACTCAAATCTCATGTCTGTATGCGGGTTAGATTACAAGTATTGACTTATAATTTTTTGTTGTGTCCAGCTAAAAGCTAATCATAGATTTTGAAGATAATCACTCTCAATTAAATAAATAAATATTTTTCTTGTACCGAAGAATATATATGTACTCTCTTTTCATGTCGATATGAGATATTTGATGCGATTAAATTGATGTTCACCTGGGTAATTTAATCTTTTTTAGAGACATATTAATTATATATATATGTGTAATTGATATGTGTACTAAGAGACTGAGATTGATAAATCATATTCTAATTTTTTATTTGTATTCTAGGATCCTAAATCAAAATAAAAGATGTAATATATTTATTTTTTCTCCTGTAGAATACAAATTATTTCGCATCCGAAGCTATTTTTATCTAGTTTTCCTAGCCATAAATCAGATATTTTTAATTCTAAGCTGTCCGGATATTGGAATTAATACTAGAAAATGTAAGTACTAATACGATACAAGTAAAACAAAATATACTTAGTGAACGTAAATATGTGTGATTGACATTTATACAACAACTTTTATTGATTAAAAAGATTTTCTACTGATGCAAATTGGTACTGACTTCTTATTCAAGTATCGATAAAAGTGAATATTGTTATGCTTGCTAAGTAAGTTATATATCTTTATATCTTGCACGAGCCTTTGTGATTAATCCTATAAGTAGAATGTTATTGATCTCATTAAAATTAAATTACTGGAATTAAAATATAAAATTAATGGATACATATCTAATAAAATTAGAATCATTTGAAAATAAAAAATTACTTTTGATTAAAAATTAGAATTAATCATAATTAAAAATTATAAATTATATTGATTCCTTGGGGTACATATAAATACTTTTACAACAGTTAAAACAAAATTTTAAAAAAATATTCAATATATAAGTCTAATTAAATTATTGGAAAATAATATTTTTTCTGTATATAAAAAATACATAATAAAATAACAATTATTGTATTATTCAAAAATAAAAACAAAAAAAAGCGGACGAAAGCTATACTGTAATAAGCTTTTATGATGTTTTACTATTAACAAAAATATTATCAAGTATTCTTAAATTAGTTATTTTTATCTAGTTAGCAGAAGTATTATAAAATAATTCAAATAACCCAATGCTAAAAAATAAGCATGGATTATTTTAAAAGATGCAGAATAAATTATTTTTATTACTTAGTGACAAGTAATCAGTCGCTACTATTTACTATTATATATTTGCTTACATACTTTTTTTTGCAGTTAATAAGATATTGTCGAATATTCTGACAACAAAAGATGAGGAATTATTTAACTATTTTAAAAACAAATAACTAATATTATTCGCAAATTTTATTGACTCAGGATACATCTATAAAATAATATAAATCTACATGCATCACACCAAATTTTTATAAGGTATAGCCAAGTAATTATCTTATAAATAATTACAGCGTTTAAGTTTTTCCCAAAAATTAAAATGCTCAAATTTTGTTTTGATTAACAAATTATTTGCATACAGGTAAGGAAAAATCAAGCATACTGAATAACAATTGAAATAAATAAATAATAATACTTATAAATATTTTGACCTGGATGAATTTGTATCTTGGTCAAGTTCGATATTTAATATTTTTTGATATTGTCTTTGTAGTATTTATGAAAAAAACAAAAAGCAATTATTAAGAAACCGTAAATTTAATCCAAAAATTGGGAATTTGGCTAAAAGTAGGATAGGATACAGGCGGCAAAGATGGAATTGATACCAGGGAATATAAGAAATTTACCCGAGAAAGTTTCGGTAATGCTTTAATATTTAAAATCAATCGCATTTGAAGTAATCATTTGTGATTGATACTAAAGATGTTTAAACCTTCGTATTGAGTTGTGTGCGACTTAAGGATTGGCTTATGGTAGAGTCTGCTTCTCTTCCGACTCGAAACGTGTTAGAGTTTCCGATTACAGCTTTACCTCTTGAAGAGCAAGTACAAACTATTATTAAATGGGCTGACGAACGTCAAAGTAAAACTGTCTGTGTTGCGAATGTTCACATGTTAATGGAGGCATACTGGAATCCAGATTTTGGTAATGTACTGAAAAATGCAGATCTCGTAACTCCAGATGGAATGCCATTAGTTTGGATGATGAGGAGGTTAGGAGAAATTTCTCAAGAGCGTGTGGCTGGATTAGATCTTTTGATCGCAGTCTGCGAGCTTGCACAGCAGCTAGAGGTTAGCTTATTTTTTGTTGGGTCCCAAAGAGAAATACTATCTCTAATGAGGAAAAGATTGAGTAAAGAGTTCCCCAAGCTTGAAATTGCAGCGATGGAACCTCTACCTTTTCGTCCTTTGACAGATACAGAAGATAAAGCTCTGATTCAAAAAATTAATCAAAGTGGTGCAGGCTTAGTTTTTGTTTCCTTGGGATGTCCCAAACAAGAAAAGTGGATAGCCCAACACAAGGAGAAAATTAATGCTGTCATGATTGGCTTAGGTGGTGCGTTTCCCGTTTATGCTGGGATTCAAAAAAGAGCCCCCCGTTTAATGCGAAATTTAGGTTTTGAATGGTTTTACAGATTATTGCAGGAGCCGCGTCGCCTCTATCGTCGCTATGCAACAACTATTCCCCCTTTTATTTGGCTAGCTTGCAAACAACTGATAATGTCGAGTAGTTTGAACATCCCTTTTAACATTAGGGAAAAATACTTAAATTCAAGACTTGATTAAATCAAAAGTTTCACAAATAAATGCACAATAGCCACCGTAATTCAAAGTCGCATACATTTTCTAGTTATAGTAGGAAGCGATCATACTCTTCTCTGAGGGTCATTCACCGACCGGAAAGTAGAATGAGAAAACCACTGCAGCTATTCAAAGAAATGTGGCGAGACTTGCTTGCATCGTGGGAACTGGCTTGGCGGCTTATGATTAGGGATATTAGTGCTAAATATCGCCAATCATTTCTGGGACTTTTTTGGGCAATCATTCCTCCAGTCGTGATGGCAGCAAGCTTCACTCTTGCTAAAAGTGCTGGGGTGGTGAATGTAGGCAATACAAGTATTCCTTACCCCGCTTACGTCATGTTCAGCATGACACTGTGGCAAACTTTTGTAGAATCTCTCAATGGACCCGTTCAAGCTGTAGCTGCGGCAAAATCAATGTTAGCTAGGATTAATTTCCCTCGCGAAGCATTGATTATTGCCAAACTCGGGGAAGTATTTTTCAACTTTGGCATTAAGTTAATTCTGATTATTGGTTTATTTATTTGGTTTAAAATACCAATCACCTTAAGTGTAATTGTAGCTCCAGTTGCCCTGATTCATATGGTGTTGCTAGGCACTTTTTTCGGAGTTCTCCTAGCTCCAATCGGTGCGATTTATCAAGACTTTTCAATGGGTTTAACTTTAGCTACTAGCTTTTGGTTGTTTCTTACGCCGGTTGTCTATTCGGTTCCTAGTGAAGGTTTATTTGGTAACATCGTTAAGTTTAATCCTGTAACACCTTTGTTAGTAACAACGCGGGAATTAGCGACAACAGGTACTATGTCAAACCCCCTAGGATTTTGGGTCGCAAGTGTGTTTGCGGTTTTAGGATTACTTGTAGCTTGGATTATCTATCACTTAGCAATTCCCTATGTCGTTGAGAGGATAAATTCATAACTATGGTTAGCATTAATGAGCAAGAAACTTTAGGGTGGTTGAATACTAGTAGTAGCGACAATGCTGAAGTTGTTCTCTCAGTTAATGGCGTTTCCAAAAAGTTTTGTCGAGACTTAAAGCGTTCCCTGTTATATGGCATTCAAGACATTGCTGCTGAGGTACTGGGATTAAGAGAAAAAAGTGATAAATTGCGGGCTAAAGAATTTTGGACTTTAGATAATGTTAGTTTCGAACTGCGTAGAGGAGAAGCACTAGGTTTAGTAGGAAAAAATGGTAGTGGAAAGTCGACACTGCTACGCATTATTGCTGGTTTAATTAAACCAGATACTGGTCTTGTAGAAATAAATGGTAGAGTCGCGCCTTTAATTGCACTTGGTGCTGGATTCAACCCTATTTTAACAGGGCGAGAAAACGTCTATGCAAATATGTCAATTTTAGGTTTGTCAAACAAGGAAATTGATGAACGTTTCGATGAAGTCGTAGAGTTTGCAGAAATTGGGGATGCGATTGATGCGCCGGTATGGAGTTATAGTTCTCGGATGGCTGCAAGGTTGGGTTTTTCAAGTGCGCTTCATACAGAACCAGAAATTTTGTTGATTGATGAAGTGCTAGCCGTAGGAGATATCAAATTTAGATCAAAATGCCATCTCAGATTATATCAACTACGGCAAAAGGGTATTTCTGTCATTTTAGTTAGCCATAATCCTCAAGCGATCCTGGATATCTGTGATTTTTCTGTCTATTTGCGTAAGGGTCAATTAATTACATCAGGTCATACAGATGAGGTTATGAGGATTTACGAGAAAGATATCTTTTCTGGTCGCAAACAACCGGCACAAGGAGCAATAGCTATCCCAGAAAATACCAAAGTTAAAAGTTCAGGAATAGATATCACTTATCTTTGTTTCAGGAATAGTCAATTGGATAAAGTGAAATCTCCTGTAACTGGCGAAAAATGTTTTTTTTGCGTTGGATACCAATCTCGGATCAAAGATGAAAACCTAGGTCTTAGTCTTACAATTCAAGAGGTAACTGGAGAAGGTGAAACGATTTTATCTTTAAGTAGTTTTAACGACCGAGCAGTTCTAAAAGTATTACCCGGAAAATATGAAGTACAAGTCGCTTTACCCAATCTTGGTTTAAGACCCGGTTCATATACTATAAAAATTTTGCTCGGAAAAGATAATCTTAATATGTTTGATTGCGTTAAATCTTTCAGATTTACTGTAGAAGGTAAAGAACTTATGTCTCAGTGTTTATATTATCAAGCAAGAAGTTGGGAAGTTGTGAAACAATTTTAGGAAACTTCAGTTAATAAGTTTAAATTGTTACTATAATGTTTGCTGAAAATATGCGTATTTAGAAGAACTAGCGAAATACAAGATATTTAATTGTTTCGGTAATATTTGTCAATTTTGTCTCAAATAAAGATATATAATTCAAGTTCAAGCTTGAGCTTTTAAATATTTTGTAGATAGTTTTTGTTAGCTAGAATCAACTACAAAATTTATGAATTGAACAAATCCTAAAAATTACTCTAGTAGATTATGGGGAAAATATTAATTACAGGCGCAGCAGGTTTTATTGGTTTTCATTTAAGTCAAAAGTTGCTTGCAAATGGTGAGAGTATCATTGGTGTAGATAACTTAAACAATTATTATGATGTTAGTCTGAAGCAAGCACGTTTGGAGCAACTATTTAATAGTAGTAATTTCCAGTTCTTCGAATTAGATATAGCAAATCGGGATAAGATTGCTGAGTTATTTGCTAATTGTCAACCAAACTTAGTTATCAACCTTGCGGCTCAGGCAGGTGTTCGCCATTCACTGACTCATCCCCATACATACGTTGATAGTAACTTAGTGGGATTCACAAATATTTTGGAAGGATGTCGCCATACAGGGGTAGAACACTTAGTTTATGCCTCTTCTAGTTCTGTTTACGGCGCAAATACCAAAATACCCTTTACTGTGAGCGATCGAGTTGATTGCCCGGTGAGCTTATATGCGGCAACCAAAAGAGCAAATGAATTAATGGCATATACATACAGCCATTTATATGGAATTCCAACAACAGGTCTAAGATTTTTTACGGTCTATGGTCCTTGGGGTAGACCTGACATGGCATATTTCTCATTTACTCGGTCAATTTTAGATGGGAAACCAATTAAAATTTTTAACCATGGCAACATGCGTCGTGACTTTACTTACATTGATGACATTGTAGAAGGAATAATCCTATTAATTAATAAAAAGCCCCAAAATATTTCAACTGAAAATAATAAATATTTGCCCTACAAAATTTATAACATTGGCAATAATCAGCCAGTAAACCTGATTGATTTTATTGAAATTTTAGAAGAGCAAATTGGTATCAAGGCGACAAAAGAATTACTACCTTTACAAGCAGGAGAAGTAGAGGAAACCTATGCCGATATTGATGATTTAATGCGAGATACAGGTTTTAAACCTAATACATCAATTGATGTAGGTTTAAAATATTTTGTCGATTGGTACCGTTCATATTTTTGTGTATAAAAACTGTGATTTACTTGTTGATTTATTATACGATTTGAAAACTTATAATCGATTAATTAATCAATTAATTTAGACTGATTGGTGGGCTAAGGTTGAAATTTAGGTTAGTTGATGAAAAGTATCTCATCTGAGGACAAAAATGATATATATTTTCGCACCGACCATCTCAAAAAAGATCTAAAAGGTCGCTCTGTGCGTGGAGGTGCAATTACAATTGCTGCCCAGGGTAGTAAATTTGTTTTGCGAATGGGTTCAACTGTATTCTTAGCGCGCTTACTTGCGCCTGAAGACTACGGTTTGATTGGTATGGCAACTGTAATTATTGGTTTCGTCAATTTATTTAAAGATTTAGGTCTATCAGCAGCGACAATTCAAAAATCTGAAATTAACCACAAACAGGTTAGCACCTTATTTTGGATCAACCTCGCTATTAGTTGTATTGTTGGTCTATTCGTCGCAGTATCTGCTCCTGCAGTTACCTGGTTTTACAATGAACCACGCTTAACTGAAATTACCTTAGCGCTGGCAAGTAGTTTTGTTTTTAGTGGTCTAACTATACAACATCAAGCCTTATTAACAAGGCAAATGCAATTCACCACACTTGCCAAGATTGATGTTATTTCCATGCTGATTGGTTTAGTGACTGGTGTTATCGCTGCTTGGTATGGATTGAGTTACTGGGCATTAGTTCTGATGCAAATAGCATCGGCAATTACTAATGCTGTTGGGGTTTGGATTGCTTGTGGCTGGCGTCCTGGAGCACCAATTAAAGATTCTGGAGTTGGCTCGATGCTAGCTTTTGGTGGAAATTTAACTGGTTTTCGTGTTTTTAACTATTTTTCACGTAATTTAGACAATGTGTTGATTGGTCGCTACTGGGGCTCCCAAGAATTAGGACTTTACGCTAAAGCTTACCAATTAGTACTTTTACCGATACAGCAAATCAATAATCCAGTTAATAGCGTTGCTCTTCCAGCATTAAGCAGTTTACAGAATGAACCAGAAAAGTACTGCAGATATTATTACAAAGCTGTTTTATTGATCACTACTCTGGGTATGCCAATTGTCGGATTTATGTTTGCTTCTGCTGACAAGGTAATACTCTTGATGTTAGGACAACAATGGCTGGGTGTAGTTCCCCTATTCCAATTTTTGATGCCAGCTGCTTTCATGGGGACATTTAGTGTCGCTAGTGGATGGGTATATCAATCTCTGGGAAGAACTGACCGTCAATTCCGTGTAGGAATTATTACTGCTACTTTAAATTCAATCATTTTCTTAATTAGTGTCCGGTGGGGTGCTATCGGTGTAGCAGCAGCTTATGGTTTGTCCAGACCAATTATCTGGCTACCAATAATAACCTACTGCTATAGGGGAACACCACTTCAAATCATTCAATTATTAAAAACACTATATAGACCAGCTTTTGCCTCGATAGGTTCAGCTATTTTACTTATTGGTATAAACCAGTTATTTCTAAATGGAATTAGTGTTGGGATTGGTCTGCTTGTAGATATTGTGTTATATGGTTTGCTTTATATTGCAACATGGATAATTCTTCCTAATGGCAAAGTTACTTTACTAGAAATTTTAAAAATGCTCAGAGAAATCAAAAAGAAGAAAAGCTAAAACCCTAATTAAATAACAAAATTACATACTGTGAATATATTATTAGATACTAAAAATGCACAATAATCAAATAAAAGAACGAATTTTTTTAATAGGATGTCCGCGTTCCGGTACCACTTTACTACAAAGTTTTTTGGCAGCTCATTCACAAGTCGCTTCTTTCCCAGAGTCTAAATTTTTTCAAAGACTAATTTATCCTGGCTCTATGCGCACCAGGTTAGGAATTGCTTCAAAAAGAGCAAAATCTAACTTAAAACAATTTCTTCATGATATTGATCGTGAAGAAATGCAAAATATTTTCCCTGCCTACACATTATTCATACGCCAATATACAAGAAGTTTTGTAAGACTTTTGGATACATTAACAATACAGGAGGGTAAGAACTGTTGGCTAGAAAAAACTCCCGCCCATATACAGCGCATTGAATACATAGAGAAATTGGTGCCTGATAGTAAATTCATCCACATCATTAGACATGGGCAAGATGTAGTTGCTTCACTGTACGACGTGAGTCATAAATATCCAGAAATATGGCATGGAGCTTGGAATATGGATAAGTGTGTACAACGATGGATAAATGATTTACAAATTAGTAGTCAATATTCTCACAAGCGTAATCATTTATTAATTAGTTACGATTCACTTATAGAAAACCCACAAACAATACTTGAAAAAATTTGTAATTTTATAGATATACCGTTCGAAGAAAGCATGTTAGAAAATCGCACTGCTGCTGCGAAAAAAATAATCCGAAATAGCGAACACTGGAAAGAATCTGTTGGTGGTGTTCTTCAAAAGAAGCAATCTCAAAAATTTAATGAATTATTTGATGAACAACAAAGAAAATATATCATCAATCAATTAAAATCTGTTGAAGTTGATAAAATTTACCAAAAACTAAATTTATCCACCCACGATCAGTTGAGTTAAAAACAAAAATATCAGAAATAAATCACATATCAATTTGGTCTTATGAATGATTGTCGTGTTTTATATGTCTCAGTAATTATCCCAGTTTACAATGACTCCAAACGATTAAATAAATGTTTGCAGTCTCTAGAAAATCAAAGTTATCCTAAGGAATTATATGAAGTCATAGTCGTCGATAATAATTCTTCAGAAAATATTAAATCTGTTACTTCCCAATTCCAACAAGTAAAACTAGGTTTTGAAGCTAACAGAGGTTCATACGCTGCTCGTAACCAAGGAATTGCTCTAGCCAAAGGTGAAGTATTCGCATTTATTGACTCTGATTGTATACCTGTGCCGCAGTGGATTGAAAGCGGTGTTAACACTTTAGAATCGCAATCAGCAGACTTAGTTGGAGGTAACGTAAAATTTACATTTTCACCTCAAAAATCTTTGGCTGAGTTATACGATTCTATAACTAATATGCAAATTAAAAAAAATATAGAAAATAGGAAAGTCAGCAAAACTGCTAACTTATTTGTGAGAAAAGATGTATTTGATTCAGTAGGCTTATTCCCCAGTCATCTCAAATCAGGTGGAGATGTTATTTGGACTAAAAAAGCAACTGACGCAAATTTTAAATTGGTATATTCTCCTAGTGCTGAAGTGTTTCATCCAGCACGAAGACTTATTCCACTCATGAAAAAACAGTATCGTGTAGGCGGAGGACAACCTGATATTTGGCTGGAAGAAGGACAAAGCTTAAAACAGATATTCATTAATTGTCTAAAATCTTTTCGTCCTCCCTCAGCGAGGAAATTTTGGAAGTTAACTTCTCAGACGGATATTGAGGAGATACGGGGTAAGTTTATGTCAATGCTATTAATTGCTTGGTTGTGTGAAACAACAACTAATTTAGGACGACTAAATAATATTTTAAAAAGAACAATTACATCAAAATAATGAAACTATACGAGATTATTTTACAAAGTGCCAATTCTGCTTTACCACTTCTAGATCCAGAAACAGGTAGTATGCCCTCAGGACATAATGGTCCTTATTACGATCCAGAAACTCCTGTAAGAAATACTTCTCATTGGCTCATAACATTTTTGAAAGCCTATTCAATTTCTAAGGAACAAAAATTTAGAAATGCTGCTTACAAAATAGTGAAGTATTTGTGTAGTGAAGAAGTTCGTCCGATGAAAGCGGCTTTTTGGCATCGCAAGAATCAGAAAAAAGATTTATGCAACGGTTTAATTGGTCAAGCTTGGACGATTGAAGCTTTAGTAATTGCAGCAGCTGAACTAGAAATGCCAGAATTAATAGCTTTGGCTGAAGAAGTATTTCTACTGCATCCTTTCCATGAAAATAATGCTTTATGGGAACGAGTTAGTGTAGATGGAACTTACTTAGGATATGACGTTACTTTCAACCATCAATTATGGTTTGCAGCTGCTGGAAGCTTATTAGCACGTCATACAAAAGGTGAAGTTGAGTCACAAGTATGCTATTTTATGGAACACTTAGATAAACACTTAGAAGTTCATACTTCGGGTTTAATTAAACATCTAATTAGTATGAAGCTATTTATTAAAAGGAATATATTTAACTTACGAATTAAGTTGAGTCGTGAAAAGTTGAAAATATTAACTAACTTGATGCAGATGTCAGAAATTGCCAAGCACCGCAAATATATGACTCAAAAGGAAATTGGCTATCATAGTTTCAATCTTTATGCATTTGCCTTAATAAAAAAACAATACCCCAACAATTCTTTTTGGAATAACAATAAAATAAAAAAAGCTTTAGCTTATGCACAGTCGGAAGGATATTGGAATGGGATTAAAGATAGTAAGTATGGTTATCCATATAATCCCCCAGGATTCGAGACAGCTTTTGCCTTAGATATATTTTATCCAGATCGAATTTCGCAACAAGAAAAGTGGCTTGCAGAACAATTTCGTCGAAGTTATGATTTTGAGCAAAATATGATGAATATCAATACTGAAGATACTACAACATATGCAGCCCGAATTTACGAGGCAACCCGCTTATCTAATCTAGAAGTTAATTTATCTTAACTTTGTTCTAAATTTTTGTACCGTGTTTATTACATCCCAGTATTATCGAAATAAAGTTAAATACAAAAGTTGCTTCTCTGAAAAAAATTGATTATCAATTATTAAATGATAAATCATTCCTATGAATCAAAAATTTCCTTTTGTCTCTATAATTATTCCAGTATACAATGACTCGAAACGACTTACTAATTGCTTAGAGAAATTAGAATTCCAAACATATCCTAAGGATTTATATGAAGTAATTGTAGTTGATAATAATTCTGAAGAAGATATAAAAAAGATAGTAAATCAATTCAAGCAAGCTCAGATTACTCATGAGAGTCGTCAGGGTTCTTATGCTGCAAGAAATCAAGGCATTTCTGTAGCCAAAGGTAATATTTTTGGTTTTACAGATTCAGACTGTATCCCTAATACTGATTGGATAGAAAAAGGAGTAGAAAAGCTTCTGCAAATACCTAATTGTGGATTAGTTGCTGGAGAAGTACAAATTTTCTTCAAAAATCCCGAACAACCCACGGTTTTTGAAATTTATGACCGGATGAATTTCCTACGACAAAAATACTATATTGATAATTATAAATTTGGAGCTACAGCTAATATTTTTACATTCAAAAATATTTTTGAGGTAGTAGGTTTATTCAATCATGAACTGAAATCAGGAGGTGATAGTGAATGGGGAAAAAGAGTATTTTCAGCAGGATATACACAAGTGTATGCAGATAATGTACTGGTTACACATCCTGCAAGATATAGTTGGGAAGATATAAGCAAAAAAGCACTTAGAATTACTGAAGGATTGTACAGACAAGGAAAAGAGCGCCAGTCCTTAGCAAATTTTATCTTAGAAATACTTCGCGATTTAAAATCGCCATTTAAAGAGATAAATCAAGTATTTCATAATCAATATTCTTCGGAATTTATACAAAAGATTAAACTCATGATTTTAGTTATATCTATTAAACATATTAGAGCAAGAAAGAAAGTAAGACTATATTTATAATCAAATGTCAAATTTATAATTATGATTAATTGAGCTTTTTTTAATAGAAAAATAAATTTTAATCATCTTAATGAGTAGTTGGTGAAGATGGATTTATTAACTTATGATTATTGTTTCAGTTAAATCTAGAGGATAATTAGCAAATGCATGAAATTTCGTATCCTTTTGTATCCATAGTAATTCCAGTCTATAATGACTCCGAGCGTCTAAAGCTTTGTCTGCAAGTATTAGAAAATCAAACTTATTTAAAGAATTTATATGAAATAATTGTCGTAGATAATGCCTCAGAAGAAGACATTAAGAGTATAGTTAGTCAATTTAGTCAAGCAAAGTACACTTACGAAAGCCAAGCTGGCTCTTATGCTGCTCGCAACAAAGGAATTTCCATTGCTCAAGGTAAGATTATAGCCTTTACTGATTCTGACTGTATTCCCGCTTCAGATTGGATTGAAAAAGGTGTTGCTACCCTGCAAAGTGTTCCTGACTGTGGATTAGTTGCTGGTAGGATAGACCTGTTCTTTCAAAATCCCCAGCGACCAACAGCAGTAGAGCTTTATGAAAGTATTGCAATGGGCTTTCCCCAGAAAGAAAGTTTGGAAACAGACCATTTTGGGGTCACAGCAAATTTATTTACATTCAAACATGTAGTAAATAAGGTAGGTAATTTTAACTCTAATCTTAAGTCTGGTGGTGATGTGGAGTGGGGACAAAGGGTTTTTGCAGCTGGTTACGAGCAAATTTATGCGGATGATGCTTGTATTGCACATCCTGCAAGGTACTCATTTTCCCAACTTTACAGGCGAATTGCACGCATTGTTGGCGGTCGTCACGATCGCATGATGAGTAAAGATGTCTCTTCTGTCGAAATAGTGATTGATTTATTAGAGACTTTTAAACCACCATTCAGAAGTTTCTATAGAATTTGGACAAATGAAAATTTACATACTTTTAAACAAAAAATTCAGTTTAATTTAGTTATGTTTTTTGTTCGATATGCAACAATTTCAGAAAAGTTACGCCTGTATTTAGGAGGTAATTCTAAAAGAGCTTAAATGAAATAAAATTAATTGAATTGGATTGAATTAATTATATCTGGCAACAAAATCATATCTGGATATAAAACAAAAATAAAATTTATTGTGCAAGCTTAATATAACTATTAACTTTGGATCTTTATTCAAATTAAAATATGGGAACACTTGATGTAAATCAACCTTTAGTTAGTATTTTAATTACGAACTATAACTATGCAGACTTTTTAGGTCAAGCAATAGATAGTGCATTGGGTCAAACTTATAAAAATACTGAAATTGTCGTAGTAGATGATGGTTCTACAGATAATTCTCGGGAAGTAATTGAAGATTATGGGAATAAAATTATTCCAGTTTTTAAGGATAATGGAGGGCAGACTTCTGCATTAAATGCTGCTTTCTCTGTCAGTCAAGGTGAGATTATTTTTCTACTAGATGCTGATGATATATTTTTGCCAAATAAAGTAACTGAGGTAGTTGATTTATTTATGTGTAATCCCAGTATTGACTGGGTTTTTAATGAATCTGCTCCCATTTCATCCGAAGATTTATGTAATACAGATTTAGAAGCAGTATTCCAAAAAATTTCTCACACTTCTTCTGAAGTATTACCAAGTAAAATTGATTTTAGGGTTAATATTCTCAATGCGGAACTACCTAATTTTACGCCATCTACATCTAATCTCTGTTTTACTAGAAGAATTTTAAAAAAAATATTTCCGTTACCTGAAGTTGAAGAATATTCGGGTATCGCAATTACAGATTTATATATCAAGTATTTAGCAGTAGGCTTGGGTATAGGTTATGCATCCACAAAAAATTTAGGTATTTTTAGACTACATAATAATAATATCTACTCAACTGAGGGAGTAGTGAAAAAAAGAAAACTTTTCGCGGAAATACATATACTGAGTGCTTATTATATGAGACTCAAATTTCCTACGTTTTCTAAACTCAGTAAGAAATTATTTTCTAAGGGGTTAGCAACTTATTTAAAACTTAAAAGTAATGAAAGTCATTACGAATATACTATCAAACAATACATGTGTAACACTTATTTAATCGAAAAATTTGAAATTGCTTGTAAAACTCTGTACTACTGGATAAGGTTAATATCTGTAGATTTAGTTTAATTGAAATAAAAATCAAAACTAGAATTTAGTTTACTATTTTCTGGTTGGTTTTTTTGTGCGCACGATCGATGCTTCTGGATAGGTCAAATTCAATGAATAATCAGGCGAATCAACTAGTTAGTATTATCATTAATAACTATAATTACGAGCGCTTTATTTCAGATGCAATTGACAGCGCTTTATCTCAAACTTATCAGAACATTGAAGTCATTGTTGTTGACGACTGCTCCACTGATAACTCCCGTGAAATTGTTGCTGGTTATGGTGACAAAGTAATTCCCATATTTCATCAAGAAAATGGCAAGCAAGCTGCTGCTTTTAACAGTGGATTTGCTAGGAGTAAAGGTGATATAATTATCTTCTTAGACTCGGACGATTATTTGTTCCCAAACGCAGTTGAAAGAATTATCACAGTTTGGAAGCCAGACTTAGCCAAGGTACATTACCGCTTGCAAGTAGTGGATACCTTTAAGAAACCTTTAGGTTATTCTTATCCTCAAGGTACTAAACCCCTAGCTAGTGGGGAAGTTTGGCGAGCTTTATTAGAGGTTGGTGGTTATCCAGGGACACCGACTACTGGTAACGCTATTAATCGCAAAGCTTTAGCAGAAGTTTTTCCAATTTCCGATGAATATAAGCTTACTGCTGATGATTATTTATCAACTTTAATTCCTTTTTATGGGGAAGTAGTCGCTATTGAAGAACCCCTTGCAGCTTATCGGATTCATACTAGTAATCAGTGGGCTTTAAATACTGTGAGTGGCGATCGCTTTCATCGATTTGTACGCCACGATTTGCAAAATTACCAGCTTTTGGTGCACAAAGCTAAGGAACTCGGTTACGAAGTTCCGCGAGACTTGGAAGAACGTTCCTTGGGACGCTTGTGGTCCCGGATGGCTTCTTTAAGATTGGGTCCTCAAACTCATCCAGTTCCCTCAGATAGTCCAATTTCTTTGGTATATAAGGGAATTCGTTCGCTATGGAAATATTCGGAATTCAATTTAAAAAAACGATTGATTTATACTTTGTGGTTTATCTGGGTGGGATTGTTACCTCTTCCCCTAGCAAAACTAGCAATTAGTTGGTTTTATGCTCCGCATTTTCGTCCTAAATTCATTAAATGGACCTTGACTAGAGTGCGAGCAATTGTGAGCTAATTGAATAACAGTTTCTCGGTAAGAAGTACACCCTACTGCATCTAATTCCAGGTGTTTTATCTACTTTTTTTAGATCTAACTTCGGAACAAGTCAGTATAAGGGGGAAAATTGATGATCGCTTCGACTAGTAATACTGATGCTGATAAATTCGCAGCAACAGCAAAAGATAAGTCTTGTCTGCGCGTGTTGTTTGTTAGTCACACTTACGTTGTTGGTATAAATCAGGGAAAGTTGGATGCGATCGCATCACAAAATGAAGTAGAAGTCAGCTTACTTGCTCCCAAATACTGGAAAGCTGTTCAGTGGGACAAAATATTAGAAATTGAAAATCCCTATCCCCGAATTCAACTTTATCCAAATAGGGTATTATTTTCAGGTAAAGCTGGTGCTTATCTATATTCACCTTTAGCAATTTTCAGAGCAATTCTTGATTTTCGTCCAGATATTATTCAGGTAGAGCAGGAAGTATTTTCTCTTTCGGGATTTGAAGTTGCTCTATGTTCCCGTTTGCTTAATAAACCGGTAGTTTTCTTTGGTTGGGAAAACATGGATCGAAAACTATCTTGGTTTCGTCGCTGGATACGCAAATTTATTTTAAATACAACGAAATCTATTATTGCAGGAAACTGTGAAGGGGCTGAATTAGTAAAAAGATGGGGTTATTGTGGAGCTGTTGAAGTTATGCCTCAAATGGGTGTAGATACTCAATTGTTTACACCACGAAGAGACAGACTAGATTATTCTAAAGCAAATAATTCTAAATTAAAAAATCCTAAGCTAGATAGTTTAGTAAGAGAGGATTCTAACCGAAATGATTCTCAAGCTAAAACTTCTCAGCGAAAAAAATCTAGCAAGAAAAACTCTAAATTTTGTATTGGTTTCCTGGGTCGAATATCTTATCACAAAGGAATTGACATTCTCATAGATGCAGCTCGTTTACTAGGAGATGAAGATTACGAATTTCAAATTAGATTGTGTGGAACTGGTTCTGATAAACCAAAATTTGTGGAACAGGTGCAAAAATTAGGATTAGATAAATTTATAATCTGGCAAGATGGAGTCCGTCACGATGAAGTTCCCATGGAAATTTGTAGGTTTGATGTTTTGGTTTTACCATCGCGTACTGTAGAAACTTGGAAAGAGCAATTTGGTCATGTTTTAATCGAAGCAATGGCTACGGGAATTCCAGTTGTCGGATCTACTTGTGGAGAAATTCCTAATGTCATTGGTCGCAAAGATTTAGTGTTTCCTGAGGGGAATGCTCAAGAATTAGCTGCTATTTTAATGCGTCTAATTTCCCAACCATCTTGGTATGCAGAAGTTGCAGACTACAGTCTAGAAAGAGTACGTCAACATTATAGTCACGAACGAATAGCTCAAAGGTTGATTGAATTATGGCGCAATGTTCTCTCCTGTGATGGGAAAAATGACGATCACAATGATGATAATAGTAAACCAACAGAGCATGTACGGGAGGATTTCTATGAGCGGTCCCTTCCGTCGACTTCTTCATCAATATCTAAAGGATATTTCCCAAATATTCCTTATACAATCTAGTCAATAGTTCGAGGATTTTACAGCTTGAGAATAAACCCTATGAGTTAGATTTAAATTCATATTTGAAAATTTTTAAAGTTCAGCTTGACAAGGTGTTTGTAAATAGAAATACAACTATTGTAGGGTGTGTTAAATGTATTCATATACTTAACTTTCAATGGTAACTTGAATAGAGCTAACGCACCGATATTATGTGGTGTTTTACGGCAAATTTTGAATAGTTCCAAAATTAAATCTTTATTTTGCCATTGCACATCCTACTTTAGACTTTATAAACGTTAGATTTATAAACGTTAGATTTATAAACATTAGATTTATAAACATCCTCTGAGAAATTCAATTTGGGAACTTCAAGATGAATAAAGAACGATTGTAAGGTTGATTAACGGAGTCAATTAATGCGTGTAGCTATTGTTCGCAGAGCCCCGAGAGCTTCTTTCAGTATGGACGTTTATGCTGATGGTTTGGTTAGTGGTTTAAAAGCTATTCGACCAGATTGGGAAATCATCGAATTAACTCCCAATATTCCTCAGAATCAAACTAGAACTTTACAATTTAGCTCGTTATTAAATGGTCTAAACAAGTATCATCAACGTTATTGGCAATATCCTCAAGATTTAAAAAAACAAAAAGTAGATATTTTTCATGTTATTGACCACAGTGACGGTCATCTTTGTCGCTGGTTAAAGAAAACTGGTAAACCGGTTGTAGTAACCTGTCACGATTTAATTAACTTTGTTCAGCCAGAGAATGGACATAATCGAGCGCTGATTCCCGCAATTAGTATGCCAGTTTGGAAGTTTTCTGTCGAAGGTATATGCGAAGCAGATCGGATTATTACTGTCTCCGAACACACCGCTAAAGATGTAGAAACAATCTTAGATATTAAATTTCAAAAACTAACAGTGGTTCCCAATGCAGTTGAAGGAATATTTCGTCCCATTTCACAAGTAGAAATAGATGATTTTAGGACACAATATAATATTTCTCCAGAAACGGTTTGTATTTTAAATGTGGGTTCCAACCATCCACGTAAAAACGTTTTAACTATTTTGAAAGTACTTGAAAAACTAATCGAAAAGGGATTACCGGTACATTTTTTCAAAACCGGCGAACAATGGACACAGGAGTTAAAAACTTTTATTGACGATCGCAACTTAAATCAAAATATTACTTATTTAGGAAAACCAGATAAAGATACTTTAGTTAAGATTTATAATTCCGCCGATATTTTGCTTGCACCTTCACTATATGAAGGATTTGGGATGACAATTTTAGAAGCAATGAGTTGTGGAACCCCAGCGATCGCTTCTAATGTTTCTTCCTTACCTGAAGTTGCTGGTGATGCAGCGATTTTGGTCGATCCCCTAAATATTCAACAGATAGTAGAAGCTGTATGTCGTCTCCATGAAGAACCTGAATTACGTCAAAGCTTAATAGATAAAGGATTAGCAAGAGCAAAAAAATTCACTTGGGAAAAAACAGCGGAACAAGTCACTGAGATTTACGCTAATGTTGTCAACAAAACAATTGTAGAGACGTAGCATGCTACGTCTCTATAGGCCCAAAATTACCACTAATCAACATTAACTGCAATGTATTGATTTATGGAGGATATAAATGATGGAGACAAATTATGATTGCGACTCAAACTAGCAAAAATAAAGATAACAATAAAGTACAGCGTTTAAAAGTTTTAATTTCCGCTTACGCTTGTAGACCCGACATGGGTTCCGAACCGGGAGTAGGTTGGAATATAATTCAACAACTGGTGCAGTACTGTGATGTATGGGTGCTAACCCGTGCTGATAATCGTCAGTCAATTGAAGCAGAATTAGCCAGCAACAAATACCCTGGATTGCATTTTGTCTACTGCGATTTACCCTCCTGGGCTTTATGGTGGAACTATAAACAAAAGGGAGTACAGTTACACTATTATATTTGGCAAATAATTGCTTATTTTGCTGCTAGTAAACTACATAAAGAAGTTACCTTTGATTTAGCCCATCATGTAACCTACGTTAAATATTGGTCACCTAGCTTTATTTCTCTTCTACCCATACCTTTTATTTGGGGACCAGTCGGAGGTGGAGAATCTGCACCCAAACCGTTCTGGAAAGACTTTAGTTTGCGCGGAAAATTTTACGAACTTCTCCGTGATGGAGCGCGTTGGTTAGGAGAACGGGATCCGTTTGTGGGTATGACTGCTCGCAAAAGTACCATCGTAAGGGTAACTACGGAAGATACAGCCCGAAGATTGCGTAAAATGGGCATACCTAAAGTAGAGATATTTTCAGAAACTGGTTTATCTCAGGAAGAGATAACAAGTTTGAGTAAATATTCCAGCGATCAAGATTTACCTATCCGCTTCATTAGTATGGGTAGACTTTTACACTGGAAAGGATTTCATTTAGGGTTGAGAGCTTTTGCACAAGCAAACTTACCCAACAGTGAATTTTGGGTTTTGGGTGATGGACCAGAAAGAAAACGTTTGGAATCTTTAGTAAAAGAATTGGGAATTGCACAACGAGTTAAGTTTTGGAATAGATTACCCCGCGATCAAACCCTAGAAAAATTAAGTCAGTGTACAGCTTTAGTTCACCCCAGTTTACATGATTCTGGCGGTTGGGTATGTCTTGAAGCAATGGCGGTTGGTCGTCCGGTTTTATGTTTAGATTTGGGAGGACCGGGTACCCAAGTCACCAGCGAAACAGGTTATAAAGTTCCCGCTCAAACCCCAGAGCAAGCAGTAAAAGACCTATCAGACGCAATGGTAAAACTCGCTAAAGACAAGAATTTACGAGAAAAAATGGGTTTAGCCGGTCAGAAAAGAGTCAGGGATTTTTATAGTTGGGAAACCAAAGGTAAATCATTAGCCCAACTTTATTCATTGATTGTTAAGGAACAGTTATCAGTTAACAGTTAACAGTTAACAGTTATCAGTTGTAACCAATCGATTACCCATTACCCATTACCCATTACCCATTACCCATTACTCAATAATGCGTATTCTAAGCGTACACAACCGCTATCAAATTCGTGGGGGTGAAGATGAATCTCGTCAAGCTGAGGAAAATTTGCTGCGGGAAAAAGGTCACACTGTCGAAGTTTATGAGGAACATAACGATCGCATTGCGCAGATGAATTCCTTAAATGTCGCATCTCGCACTGTTTGGTCTC
>JGI1201J43222_100082_pt1 | contig 35489 bp, 27 predicted proteins | sample MastesBC008_FD_43222 | JGI IMG/M metagenome (IMG submission 43222) | reverse complement strand
AGGAGTAAGGAGTAATGAGTAATGTTAGCGCCTAGCGCAAGCGTACCGTAAGGTATTGCGGGGCGCGTTATAGACAGCAAAGCTGAACACAAAGTGAGACATGAGTAACAAGTAATAAGTAATAAGTAATGAGTAAGAATTAAGAATTAAGAAGTAATTTAGTCTTCCCCATCCTCCCACACTCCCTACACTCCTCAAACTCCCCACACTCCCTACACTCCTCAAACTCCCCACACTCCCTACACTCCTCAAACTCCCCACACTTCCCACACTCCCCACACTTCCCACACTCTCCCAATTTTCCAATCCCTAACCCCCATAACCCGTATAAAGAACTAAAGCTTGACCATTAGCTGTAGTTCTACCAGGAATTCTTTGACGCATTAGTTTTTTTGTTCTGTTTCCCCTGGTTTCTTCGACCCAAATTTTATATGTATCTTTATCAAAAAATGCTTCAGCAACACCAGCAAAACTTGCAGAAGAATTTCTAATTCTAAATATGGGGTCAGTTGGTTTCTGTCTTCCCGCAGCGTAAATCAGTCCGCCGAGTAATTCAGTAAAACCACCAGAACGGGTGTCGATTTTGGTTTTTCCTCCTTCCGTTTTTAAACCAAGAATCCACAACTTTGCACCATTATTGATAATATTAGTTTGGGAATAGCCTTCAATATTTAGTTGTCTCGCCCACACACTCTGTTTGGGATTGAGTAATCTCAATTTACCCATTACAACATCATCAATAAATACATCTCCAGTTCCCTTACTTTCTAAATCAAAATCGGACATACTGCGATAAACTACAGTTCGATTGGTAATATTTTTCCACTTCAGTTTTGACTTATGGGTAATAAAGAAATCTTCTACGATTAAAGTTGAATGGTTTCCGTTATCTGCAACTATCTCTCCCTTACCATTTAAGCCACCGGTAGAACCAATAAATCTTCTAAGATTCCCTCTCAAACGTAAATTTCCATTAATTGTAAAAGTTCCTTTCCTTGGTACTATAACTGTTGTAGCTCCAGAATCAATAGCTGCTTGAAAAGCCACAGTATCATCCTTCCCATCATTCCCAACTGCTCCAAAATCTTCTACATTTACCCATTTATCTGGGTCATCCCAAGCTATTTTGGGAAATTTTTTAATTGGTAGTTGGAGTGACTTCTTTGGAGAAGGAAATTTTGCAAGAACTGGACGTGTGGTATATTCGTCTATCTTATTACCCTTAATTCTTTTCTTTGCTTGACGTGCATTACTTGAAAGAATATCTCTGTAGCCAGATGAAATTATATTTCTCGCATAAATAAAACCAGTGGAAGAAATAGCTGAAGTTCTTTTCGCTCTTCTTGTACGCCCAATTAATTTAGCATTAATTAAAGTGAGAGTTCCTCCTGGATCTTTTCCTCTATGCGGATTTCTACCATTAATAATTGCTGGAACTGAATTAACACTAGTAAAACCTTCTAAACTCAATACCTGTCCGCCATTGTAAAGACCAACTCGATTTTGTTCTTTGACTGTAATATTTTGCATCGTGATACTGTTGATGCCATTTTTTGTCCGGATTCCGCGATCAAAACCAATAATTTCAACATCTTCAACTAATAGCGGACCGATTTCACCATGACTTAGTTCTAACCCCGTCTTTCCTTTCCGGTCTTCTGAAATGATGGTGACACTGCGCACAGCCCCTTGATTATTTGCAACAAAATTCAATCCCTGAGCGCCGGGATTATTTTTACCAATATTAATTGTCAAATTTCTGACAGAATTACCAAAACGCTGTGCAACTAAACTGGCTTTAAAATCTCTCGAGCTACGATTTAAGTCCGGATCGAATCCTGTAGAAATAACTGGTCGGGACTTTCTAGGATTTTGAAACTTAGGAGAATCATTGTTTAAGCGTATAACTACACCGTTTCGACTTTGGCCTTGTAATATAGTACGTTTGTAGTCGGAAGCAAAACGCCTTCCCCGGGGCCAATGCAATGTATCAGAAATATTGTAAACTCCATTGGGTAAATAAATGATTTTTCCCCGATTCGGAAATCGACTCAATGCTTTTTGAATCGCTCGCGTATCATCTTTACCATCATTAGGAACCGCTCCATACTCTGCACCGGTTACATCTATTACTGCAGAACTTTTGGGATAGATAATATTTTCCTTATTTTCGTCAAGTATTTGAGTCGCTTGTGCTATCCCAAGATCCAAGCTTTGCTTGCTGCTATGTTCATTGCAGCCAGATATACTACTTATTAACAACAAGCAAGGTAAGTAGGATAAAACTTTAAAGACCAATGCGTAAATAGAAGTCACAAATATCTAATTGATTAACTAATCACATACAACAATCATTACATTTACTCAAACTAAAATCAGTCGAAAAATTAGATCTGGACTTATGCACCAAGATATATAAAATGCTTGTAATTTCCTGTTCCCCATTTCCTGTTTCCTGTAGCTAAAATCCTTACCCTTAGGATAAACAGCATTTATTGATACCCTAAACTAATTATGTAGTGCTGTAATTTTTAGTTTCGCTGCTTAAGTCCTACAGATATCGGTCGAGTTCGGGTATAAGATGAAAAAAATAGAATCAAATATGTTTACTAAAAAGCAAATAGTGCAATGGTTACAGGCTTTTGCATCTGAGATACATGAAAATAAAGATTATTTAACTGAATTAGATGCAGCCATCGGTGATGCTGACCATGGTATTAATATGGATCGGGGTTTCCAAAAAGTAATTACTCAGTTACCAAATATCGCTGACAAAGATATTGGGAGTATTTTGAAAACTGTCAGCATGACCTTAATTTCTAGTATTGGTGGTGCAAGTGGACCCCTATACGGAAGCCTATTTCTTCGGGCAAGTATTACTGCTGCGGGGAAAGAAAAACTGACAGAAATTGATATACAAAAGTTATTGCAGGAAGGTTTACAAGGAGTATTGCAACGGGGTAAAGCAAAACCCGGCGATAAAACGATGATAGATGTTCTATCTCCCGCTACCGTCGCATTCGAAGAAGCAGTAGGTAGTGGTAAAAATATGTCTGAAGCAATGCAACAGATGGTTGCAATAGCAGAAAAAGCAATGAAAGATACTATACCAACGCTTGCAAAAAAAGGACGTGCTAGTTACCTTGGTGATCGCAGTATTGGACATCAAGACCCTGGAGCAACTTCTTGTTATTTGATGCTGAAAAGCTTGTCAGATAGCTATTCTTCGACAGTTAACAATTAATCTACTGTGACCGATATAATCTCTGGGATACAGTTCGAACTTACACTACTGACGATCAGATTGGTACTTGCCAATTTCCACCAATAAAGTGGAAATGCAATATGTTTTAGTTCATAAAACTTTAAGGCGTTGCAGTCTTCTTTCTAAAATCACAATTTGAAATAGTAAAACAGGCAAAGTTCTTCAAATATCTAAAAGCTGAAAACTTCTATCAAGCAATGAGCATGATAAAAATTAAGCAAATATCAAATAACCAAAAGACAACCAAAACGTTAACTTCCAAGTATTAGAACCAACCACAGAATAATCATTTTTTAAACATTTCTAATATCTTTATCAACTCGAGCGAAAATTCAAGCAGAAAGTCAGTTTTAAAACTTGAAAGCATATTTGTTATGACATATTTCTCACTATGTTGTGACCTCGATCGCCTGTTTTACAGAGATAGCATGATAACTTTCTACATGAATGTCCATAATAATCAATTTTTATTATCATCTAATTGTAATTAATGCAATCATTGCAAATTTAATTATATTTCCCTTTTAGCTAGTAATATAGAGACTTGTATCAAAATAATTTGATTTTAAAGTCTAGGGTAATAAAAATAGTTACTTAAGTTTAAAATTCTTTTAAAAAAATAACTATCATAATTTTCTCTATTTTTCATAGAAAAATCCTTCTTTAGTCAGAGGCAAGAAAAAGAAATAATCTTCTTAATGAAACCAATAAAACTACTTTTGAATGTGCCCAAGCCGCACCGCAAAGACTAAACATATCTTTCTAAGTTAGCCATTATTTGCTCTATGAGTCCGCAATCTTCTCGCCCTGACCAAATTCTTGTAGTTGATGATTCTCCAGACAACGTTTTTTTAATTAAAACTATTTTGGAGGAAGAAAATTATATAGTTTCAACTGCTGAGAATGGTCCTTCAGCCCTAGCCAAAATCGAAAATTCTCCTTTCGATTTGGTATTACTGGATTTAATGATGCCAGGGATGGATGGGTATGAAGTAACAAAAAACATTAGAAAAAATAGTGAGCTCAAATTTATGCCAATTTTGCTCATTACAGCTCACGACTCGCCAAATGTTGCCCAAGGGTTAGATTTAGGAGCAGATGATTTTATTCGTAAACCTGTAACAGTTGATGAGTTACTTGCAAGGGTGCGATCACTTCTTCGACTCAAGCATAGTATTGATGAGCGCGATGAAATCGCCCGTCAAAGAGAAGATTTTGTTTCTCGACTTACCCACGATCTACGTACCCCATTAGTCGCTGCAGAACGGATGATGGGACTTTGCTTGCAAGGTGCTTTAGGAGAACTTTCACCGGAGATGAAAGAAGTTCTATCTACAATGGCTCGTAGTAATAGTAACTTGCTGGCAATGGTCAACACTCTGCTAGAAGTTTATCGTTTTGAAGCTGGTCGTAAAACCTTAACCTTTCAACCAGTAGATTTACATCAGTTACTCGATGAAGTTGGGAAAGAATTAACACCTTTGGCAGAAGACAAAAAGCTCAAAATTAATTTAGAACTGGGTAAGCAGTCTGTTAGGGTCATGGGCGACCGCCTGGAATTGCATCGGTTATTTACCAATTTAGTTGGTAATGCAATTAAATTTACCGATATTGGATTTGTTTCCATTCGCTTGCAATCCAAGGCTAACTTGGAAAATATTACAGTACAGGTAGAAGATACAGGGAAAGGTATTTCGCCCGAAGAGCAAGCTACTTTGTTTGAAAGATTTCGTCCTGGAAGCCACAAGTATTCTGGTAGTGGCTTAGGATTGTATCTTTCTCGTCGCATTGCTGAAGCACATCAAGGTGAAATCAGTATTGCTTCAGAGGTCGATAAAGGTAGCATTTTTAGTGTAAAAATACCTGTGAAGCAATAGATTAATTATTGTATTTAATTGCTTACTTTTGTATTTATGAATACATATAAATCAAGTAATAATACTTGTAGCAGAAAGTTTAATTAGTTAAACTCCTAAACAGAAAAATGTTTGGAGTTGTATTAATAATTTATTTCAACAGTCCCAATTGAGGAAACTTAAATATGAAGGAGAATTAGATATTAGGAAAAATTAACGATGAATTTACAAGCACCAATAGCTGAAGTTGTTGAGAACAAACGCAATTTTTTTCTCACTGGTCAAACTAAGAATATCCAATTTCGCCTAGAAAAACTCAGAAAACTTAAAACAGGATTCAACCTGCACGAAAGAGCAATTATTCAGGCATTAAAAGCTGATTTAGGTAGACCAGAAGTTGAAGCTTTTACTTCAGAAATATTTTTAATAAACCAAGAAATTGAGCATGCTATCAAACATCTCAAAACTTGGAGTAAACCAAAAAATACCAATGTACCCTGGCAACTATTACCAGCAACGGCCAGTATTTATCCTGAGCCATTAGGAGTAATATTAATTATTGGTGCTTGGAATTATCCGTTTCAACTTAATATCCTACCTTTAATTGGAGCAATTGCTGCAGGCAACTGTGTCATCATTAAACCATCCGAATATGCTCCCCAGACTAGTTGTCTTATAGCGGAAATTGTTGGTAAAATATTTGACGAAGATTATATTTCTGTCATTGAAGGTGATGTAACAATTAGTCAGCAACTGTTAGCACAAAGATTTGACCATATTTTTTTTACAGGAAGTGCGACTGTTGGCAAAATTATAATGGCAGCAGCAGCACAAAATCTAACACCAGTTACTCTAGAATTGGGTGGGAAAAGTCCTTGTATTGTTGATATTCATACTGACATTCAAAAAACCGCCAGACGGATAACATGGGGAAAATTTTCTAATGCTGGTCAAGCTTGTATAGCCCCAGATTATCTTTTAGTTCATAAAGATATTAAGTTTCAGTTATTAGAAAGTGTCAAAAAATATATCCAAGAATTTTATGGTGAAAATCCTGCTAACAGCCCGGATTATGGCAGAATTATCAATCTGAAACAATTCGACCGTTTAGTAGAACTGCTTTCATACGGTGAAATTGCCATTGGGGGCGAAACTAATCGGGAGCAACTCTATATTGCACCGACCATTGTAGATAGAGTTTCTTGGCAAAATGAAATAATGCTTTCAGAAATATTTGGTCCAATTTTACCCGTGCTAGCATATGAAGATATTACCGAAGCAATCACTAAGATTAATTCTCAACCGAAGCCCTTAGCATTGTATTTATTTTCACAAAATGAACACCTGCAGAAGAAAATAATACAAGAAACTTCCTCTGGTGGAGTTTGTTTTAACGATACCTTATTGCAATATTGCGTTCCCACTTTGCCTTTTGGTGGTATTGGTAATAGTGGGATAGGCAATTACCACGGTAAAGCAAGTTTTGATACATTTTCCCATTATAAAAGTGTGTTGCATAAGCCATTTTTTCTGGCTTCCAAATTGTTGTATCCTCCCTACAAAGGTAAGTTGTCTCTGTTAAAAAAAATACTCAATTTTTGAGTATTTAAAAACCATATAATTTTGCAGAATGTATCTAGAATACAGCTTAAATTATATGTTTGAATTCTTCCTTTCTGGATGTGAATACCAAGAGTATTTTGGGAACTCTAGTTAGAGAATGACCTTGACAACTAACTTAATTTGCTCGCGCGCGGGTCATTTACGCAACAGATTCTTGGCAAGCATGGACACTTTGATATGCATCATCTCACCCCACTTACGACTGTCTCAGAGCAAACCTTAGAGCAGCTTGAACTTCAAGTAAGCTTGCTAAATGCAGCCATCGCAGCAACACCTGATTGGATTTTTATCAAAGATGAAAACTTCAGCTATGTATTAGCTAACGAAAGTTATGCACGAGCAGTTGGTCAAACAGTAACATCTATTATTGGTAAAGATGATTTGGAATTAGGATTTTCTAGTGAACTTGTATCTGATGATTCTTTGGAAAATATTCCTGGCTCTCGAATGGAAGATTTAGCGGTATTGAGAGGGGAAACTATTACTAAAGGGCAAGATGTAATAACTCTCAGAGATGGTTCAAAGCGTATCTTTCAGACCAAGAAACAACCTTTACGTAACTCCCAAGGTAAAATATTTGCAATTCTAGGTTTCTGCCGAGACATAACTGAAAATTGTCAAGTGCAAAAACATTTACAAAAGATATTACTTCACGAGGATAAGGATATAAACGAAGCTAATCTTCCTACAAAACATTTAGCAAATGTATCAACTTGTATAAATTCGGAAAAAATAAATTTAGAAAAAATAAGTTCGCGACAAATAGGTTCGCAACAAACAAATTTGCAACCAATAAATTTACAAGTTCCACATCCAAGCAGCTTACTCAGTCAAGCGAATCTAGAAACCTCAGTACAAAGTATTGAATCCCAACAAGTAGATTTTAGATTACAGCAAGCCCAAAGGATGCTAGAAAAAATGCTTCCTACACTTGGGTGTAGCGAACAGCGATATCGTTCTTTAGTTTTAGCTTCTGCTCAATTGGTTTGGACCGCAGACCGTCAAGGAAAAATTCAAGATGTTGTAACAAGAAGTAAGGATTCTCAAATCGCTTTGCTGGAAATTAAGGGAGATAAATGGAAACATTTACTACATCCAGAAGATCGCGATCGCATTTCCCAAGCGTGGCAAAAATCAATAAATTCCCAAAAATTGTACCAAGAAGAAATGCGAGTTCAGACTAAACAGGGAGACTATCGTTACTTTCTTGTAAGAGCAGTTCCTATATTTACAGATAACGGTCAAATTCGCGAATGGGTTGGTGTTTGTATCGATATTCACGATCGCAAACAAGTAGAAACTGAATTACAACAAAAAGCGTGGGAATTAGAAAAAACCCTACAAAAACTCAACACTACTCAAAATCAATTAATTCAGAACGATAAGATGTCTAGCCTCGGTCAGTTGGTTGCAGGTGTCGCTCACGAAATCAATAACCCGGTGAATTTTATTTACGGTAACCTCAATCATGCTGATGGATACATTCAAGATTTATTGGGATTTTTACAAACCTACGAAAAACACTATCCCAATGCGGTTCAAGAAATCGCGGAAGAAGCAGAAGCAATTGATTTAGAGTTTATGCGCCAAGATTTACCCAAACTTCTCTCATCAATGAAAATGGGTGCTCAGCGTATTCGCGAGATTGTCTTGTCATTGCGCAACTTCTCCCGTGTGGATGAAATGGAAAAGAAGGAGGTCGATATTCATGAGGGTATTGATAGTACACTAATGATTTTGCAATATCGACTCAAAGCAAAACCCGAACATATGGGTATTCTTGTGGAAAAAAGCTATGGCGATCTACCACCTGTCGAGTGTTATCCCGGTCAGCTCAACCAAGTATTTATGAATATTCTTTCTAATGCTCTTGATGCTTTAGAAGAACGCGATCGCAAACGTAGCTTAAAAGCCATAGAAGAAAATCCCAGTCGTATTTGTATTTGTACGGAGATAGATGGCTTAGACAAAGTTATCATTCGTATTAGCGACAATGGTCCGGGTATTTCCGAAGAAGTACAAGAACGAATGTTTGAACCATTTTTTACAACTAAACCAATTGGTAAGGGAACTGGTTTAGGAATGTCAATTAGCTATCAAATCATTGCGGAGAAGCATGGTGGTTACTTACAATGCAACTCCTTACCTGGAAAAGGTTCAGAATTTCTAATTGAAATTCCTTTACAGCAAAATCAAATTGTATAAAGATACTGCAACAGTGGGTTGCATAATAATATTTGTTGGCAATTAATTTTTAGATGTTATTAACCCTAAATCCTTGCTAGGTAAGCTAAAAACCACTATAACGTTCTTCTCCCCATGGTTCGCCTCGCTTATGGTAGCCATTGCGTTCCCAAAAACCTAGTTCTTCGCTTTCTAAAAACTCTAAGCCATTAATCCACTTAGCACTTTTCCAGGCATAAAGGTGAGGTACAATAACTCGCATCGGACCTCCATGTTCTGCTGGTAAATCTTCTCCAAACAACTTTATTGCAAAGAAATTTTCTTCTAGGATAAAATCTGCCATTGAAATATTAGTTGTGTAGCCACCATAGCAGTGCTGCATAACATGAATTGCTTTTGGACTGACTTCAAGTAATTTTATAAAATCTGTGATTTTTATTCCCGTCCACTTCACATCAAGTTTTGACCAACGGGTTACACAGTGAAAATCAGCAGTAAAATCGTGTTGGGGAAGTGACATAAAATCCGACCAAGAAAAAGTCATTGGTTTTACCAAACCCCAGACTCTAAACTCCCATTCATCTTTGGATACCTGAGGCGTAGCACCATAGGTAAGTACTGGGAAACCCTTGGCTAAATGTTGACCAGGAGGAACACTCTTGCTTTGTGACGGTGAAGGTTTTTGAAAAAATTTTCCTTGCATAGTTCTAGCCAAAAAATAGTTCTAGCCAAAAGCTGTATAAGAATACTTTACTTTTTAATAATCGCCCAATAATCAGTCTTCAGAGGTAGGTAATTATTCGCATTGACATTTTAAATACTACATAAATGCAGTTAAGGTTGTTTCAAAATTTAAATAAATTTAAGCTAATTCAGTTTATTCAATATCTAAGCAGCTCCACTTTAAATCATGACCTGCAAGATATTGCTATTGTAATAAAGCCCGCAAGTATGCAAAATTCTAATATTGCCTCCAGGGTTAGAAGCATAAATGAAGATAAATAAAAACGCCTCAGGCTAACACATAAATAAAATTAACGCTACGTAGCGTTAACATAAAAACCTTATTTGATACCATCGATTTAGTTCAAGCAAAGTTATAGAGTATTAGGGAAACATACTAAGACTACTTATCGTACATTATTTTTTGCAAAAAATATTTTGTTAGTGGATAAAGCAACGAAAAAAGTAAATTCCTATTAATTTTAAGATCAAACTCCTACAATCCCCGTCCTTACTCAAGGGCGGGGTATTTAACTCGTGCTTTTCCACTATTTTGGGAAGAAAAATTATTCTTCTTCTTCCTCATCTTCAGGGGTAGGATAAACAAAGGTAGAACGTCCTGTCAGAATTGACTTACCTAGAGAAAGAGCTTTTTCTGCTTCAAATGAAGCTTTGCGTCTCCAGTTAGCTCGACGTTGATCTCGCTTGGTTTTAGATGTTTTCTTCTTTGGAACTGCCATCTCTGTTAATACCGCAATTTTTTGACAACCTTTTTATTCTAAGGCATTGAGTTTGAAGCGACTCATTCAGTTATTAATGATTCCTGTTTTTGTTCTTCATTTCCTACAGATTTAGAATCCTCAATACTGTTGAGATTGCCTTGGAAATATAAAAGTGCTTTTGCTGCTTTAAAATACTTTGCCCAACGCTGCGGATCGGGGTTATTTCGCCATCGTGGGCGACTTACATCTAACTCTAAAATTGGTGCAATTGCGCCTTGGTGCTGGACTGACACAATTACTGATATGTCTGTAACTAATATATCTTTGTCAAAATTGCGTTGAACTGCTGTTCTGGCTACTGCTTCCGCTCTCCGCAAAATGGTATTGTAATTTTCTCCTACTAATGTATCTATCGCTAAATCAACTCTTGCTGTGTATGCTTTTGCCAAAGAAGGAGTAAGCATTTCTGTTACGAACCACAATGGTATACCAGCAGCTAACACCACTAAAATTCGAGCGAATCCTATTTTGTTAACTAACCATGACATCAAATATGTCTTACTTTGGAAGGATATGTCTGTACTCATAAACATTTAGCTCCTCATAACTAATAGACGATAAAATTTCTTAAAAGTATTTTCCACAAAAAAAAGTTATAAAAAATACATAGAATGGGCTGATGAGATTACGATCGCCTAGACTATAAGACATAGGTTAGCCTTGTTTTTCTGACAAAGCCAACTACGATACATTCATTTTGCAAATAATCACTAACACAAAACGCGATGGCAAATAATTGGGCGATCGCTATTGGCATTAATCAATATCAGTTCTTTCAACCCCTACGTTGTGCTCAAGCTGATGCTGAGGGGCTTAAGCAAGCTTTGGTCGAGCGAGGAGAATTTTTTGCGCAACAGTGTTTGCTGATAACTGATACCTCTCCACCAATTGGCGAGTACTCTACTGAACCTAGTAAAGAAAATATTCTGCTGCTACTAGAGGAATTTGCTGCCAAATTCTGGCAGCCACAGGATCGTTTGTGGTTTTTCTTTAGTGGTTATGGCATCAATTACAATGGACGCGATTATTTGATGCCGAAAGAAGGAGATCCACTGCGAGTTGAAGAAACTGGGATTGCTTTAAGAGAATTAATCCTTTTTTTGCGAGCTACTCAACTTGAGGTGTTGATTTTACTAGATATGAACCGAGCTTTTGGTTGTCAAGGGCATCCTCTAGTTACTCAAGAAGCTCTCTGTGTTGCTCAAGAACTAGAATTACCTATTATTATTTCATGTCAACCAGAGCAATTTTCCCACGAAAGTAGCGAAATAGGTTATGGATTTTTTAGTGCAGCCTTATTAGAAGCTTTACGTTCTGGTCATGGTAATACTTTGGGTAATTTGGAAAATTACCTCAAAGTTCGCACCCCTGAATTATGTGAAGATCATTTTCGCCCAGTACAAAATCCTGCAAGTTTTATTACTTTTAATGACCGGTCAATCTTGGGACAATTACCTTTAGCCAGGATGTTTCAGAATATAGCCAGTTCAACTCCAGAAAAGCAGAAAATAAAAGGTCAAATTCAGCCAATATTATCAAACAGTAATGATAGTTTTGGACAAAGCTCCCAATCTTTCAATACCTTGAATCACAACGACTTATTGCAGACCGATGAAGATATTAGCGAAGAATTGAGTTCTTTCTCTCTTTCTCCTTCCTATCCCGCTACATCGGAAAGGTCTTCGAGTGCAATAGTTCGTCACAGCCGAGAAAATACGCAGAAAGAAAAAGCAAACGGAACATCCCTGTGGACAAATCTACTTACGGGAAGTTGTATTGCTGTAATATTAGGCTTCTCAATCGGCTTAGTATTTCTACACTATCAAAAAACCTGGAATCACAGTGATGGCTCACTAGTTAACAATCCTGAAACAGAGGATTCGAATTTTGTTCAAACATTACCAAATAGTTCTGTATCTCCGATTACTTCTCCATCTCCGACTCCAGTCGATCCCAATATCAATCCCGAAAAGCGCAAAAAAGCACTCTTAGACTTAGAAAAGATATCCTTAAACCCCACAGAAGCTAGTGATTTGAGTAAAGCTATCGCTAAGGCACAGCAAATCAAACCGGAAAAATTAAATTATAAGGAAGCTCAAGATAACATCCAGATTTGGAGTCAGATGATTTTGGAGATGGCTGAAAATAGTGCCCAAAAACAAGATTATGCCAAAGCTATTGCCACTACACAATTCATTAATGAAAATTTCCCAAATTACTCCCAAGCCCAAGCAGCAATTGAAAGGTGGCGAGAAGAAGCAAAACAGTATATTAGTAATCAAACTTTATTGGACGCAGCAAATGCTTTAATCAAGAGTAAACAGGCATCTACTTATAACCGCGCTATTGAAGTTGCCAAAAAAATTTCTCCGTCAGAACCCGGGTTCAAGCAAGCACAAAAATCAATTAATAAGTGGAGTGAAGATATCCTAAAAATTGCCTATGCTCGCGCCGCAAGAGGAAATTTTAAAAGTGCAATTGCAGCTGCTAATTTAGTTCCACCAGAGGAAACAAATACTCATAATAAAGCCCAAGTAGCAATCGAAAAATGGCAGTCAAAACAATAACTAATTGACAAATTGAAATAGTATAGTTACCCAAAAAACAACTCACAACTACTCATATTTCACAATTGCTTATAAATTATCAGGGTGTATCATCAGCAATTAATTGGAGATTTGCATGGGTTTAGTTCCCAAATTGAATCTTCTTCCGCTCAAAAATGTACTCAAAAGAAGCATCACACACACAGAACACTCCAGAAATACAGGCTTTCACGTGGTATAAGCGGGGAATTTAAACCCATGCAAAATACTAAGCTAAGTTCTTACTTTGCTTTTTACTCCCGTAACTTAGCAGTATTGAGTAATGTCTTCACCGCATTCATCAGCAAGATAACATAATGCTCGAAAGCGTAAACTTACTAATTCCTCATATAGAGGATTTAGTTTACACAGTGGTGGGATATAAAACAAAGTCTTACCAAATAACTTAATCTCCCGTTCAAAAGGGCATTGTGCTGGAATCAACCCACATATACGGCGAGCAAATTTGCGATCGCAAATTTGAATGTTATTGAGCCATTGCCGTAAAAACCTAAAAATATCACAACGGTACTTAGGAATATCGCGTTGTATAGCTGTGACATTTAATTCAGAACCTTCCGCTGGATTAACTGATACCCAGCTTGCCAAAAATAGCTTTTTTGTGGTATTATCAAATACCTTCATTTTTAAATCCTCTATTAGTTTGAGGGTATCTAATTACTCAATAAAGATTGTCCATGTTTTCAGAAGAATTATTGGGAAAATTGTTTCCATTACATGGATGTAAATCTGTATATAGGTACTGACTTGTCTCAGCCTCTGACTCTATTGCTACGTCAAGTTAAACCTAATTTTCCGTAAATAGGAAGTGTAGCAATTATATCTTATCGATAACTTGAATCAATTGAAATTTTAGTAAAGACATCCTCCTTTTGATAGGTGTTTTTTTACATCTATGGGAAATAATTTTATACTCTTTCTCATAGTATTTGTCAATATTATAACCATTATTACAAAAACTTATAACCTATTTTGTCTTCTTTCGTTTACATCTGTTGCAAATGATAAGCGCAAGCAGGAGCTGAGCGGGCTCGTAAGTTCCAGCAGTTCTATAACAAGGTGTGAAGCTGACCAACTGCTGATGTAACTTTAGCCCGCGATATAGCTGGGTAAATAAGAAACTAGGAGATGAAACTACTGTTTTGCAATCTGTGTGGCTTCCAGATTCACAGAACTCTACTTTTTTAGCTAACGCTACGCTGTGCGAACAGCAAGCCCTATCTATTTTCCCAACAATAACCAACCCAACAATGAAAAAATAGGGCGGAAAGTCCTAAAACTCCACCCAGAAAATTAATTTCTAATTGTCTCAAATCCTGAATCGTATTAATCGTTAATTGTCTTGAATTGTTAATTACTTAGCCCAATTCATCTATCTATGAAGCGACTTGTGCAGTAGTCCGAGTACGACGCCTTCTGCCATCTGAAACTTTTACTGGTTCTTCGGGAGTTTGTAACAATAATGTTACGGTGGGCTGACATTTCAGTTCTCTTCGCAGAAAACGTGCTAAGTCTCTTTCAATTAATCCTTGCAAACCACTCCAATCAACTTCTACTTTTCCGCCATCAAATTGCTGGAAAAATTCTGGCCAGCGCATGCCGAGAATTTCTTCTATACGCTGTTTTATACGTTTTTGTATCAGAGAACGTTCTATGGTGGTAACAACACCCCGCACATGTATCTCTGGTTTCGCTAACAGCTTGCCGTTCCAATCTATTGCTGCTGCAATTGTGACTAAACCTTCTTCCGCCATGCGTTGGCGTTCTTGCAATACCCGGTCACTAACCATTCCCGAGCCGGAAGTATCTACTAGCTCTATTCCTGATTCAACCTTACCTGCAACCTTAATAGAGTTAGTAGTTAACTCAACTATATTACCGTTATTAATTATTACCATATTTTCTGCAGGAACACCTATTTTTTGTGCTGTTTCACTATGTTTGATTAACATTCGGTGTTCGCCGTGAATTGGCAAAAAGAATTTTGGTCGAGTTAATGCTAACATCAGTTTCTGATCTTCCTGACATCCATGACCTGAAACATGGATACCTTGATGACGTCCATAAACAACTTTTGCTCCTTGCATCATTAACCTGTCAATTGTATTGACAACTGCAATAGTGTTTCCAGGTATTGGATTCGCAGAGAAAACCACAGTATCTCCTTCCCGAATCTTAATGTGGGGATGTTGCTTATTGGAAATTCGAGTTAGCGCTGACATCGGTTCGCCTTGAGAACCTGTAGTCAAAATCAAAACATCTTTGTCAGGTAAATTACGAATCGAATTCAAAGGCTGAAACAAATCATCTTCGCATTTGATATAACCAAGATTCCGGGCATGAGCAATCAAATTGAGCATTGAGCGCCCGACTATACTGACGGTACGCCTATGTTTTTTTGCTAGTTGCAAAATAATATTTATACGATGAACGCTAGAAGCAAAAGTTGTTACAAATAATCGCCCATCGGCTTGAGAGAAAACTCGGTCCAAATTTGGATATACCGAACGTTCCGAGGGTGTAAATCCTGGTACTTCTGAATTTGTTGAATCACTCATTAAGCACAAAACACCCTTTTCTCCATGCTCGGCTAGTCTTTGCAAATCAAAGGACTCTCCATCTACCGGAGTATGATCGAATTTAAAATCGCCTGTATGGATTACAACTCCAATTGGTGTATGGATTGCTACTGTAAAACTATCTGCCATTGAGTGGGTATTACGAATGTACTCCACTAAAAAATGTTTACCGATTCGCACGATATCTCGAGGAAGGACGGTTTTAAGTTCTGTACGATCTCGTACTCCTGCTTCTTCTAATTTTCCCTCCAGCATAGCCATAGCTAATCTTGGTCCATGGATTACGGGAATTTCAAATTGCTTGAGATGAAACGCAATCCCGCCAATATGATCCTCATGACCATGGGTCACAACCATACCCTTAATTTTATGACGATTTTCTCGCACGTAGCTCATGTCCGGCAAGACGATATTAACTCCGTGCATTCCATCTGTAGGAAATGCTAAACCTGCATCCAGCAGAATCATTTCATCTTCATATTCAAAAACACAGGTATTTTTACCAATTTCATGCAATCCACCTAAGGGAATAATTTTCAGAGCGGTATTACCTTCTTTCTTTGCCATTTCTTCCTTCTTATTGTTTTTAATTGTTAACAATTTTCTGTAAGTCATAAGTGATAAAAAATACAAAGCTGACAAAAGCAAGAACTAGCAGACCTTAGAGTCAGCCTGAAAGTAATTACAAGTTTAATCAAATGTTCATTTGTTCAATAAAAATGAACTAAATGTCTCAAAAATCACTATCTATCCTTTGCTTGTTATATAGAGCGTATTTAAGCCTATGCTAATTGCAAAAATAGTAAAATTTTTATATTCGTATCAAGTAACTTAGTCTAAGAGTATGTAGAAATAAAATCTTGAAATAACAACGAACTAAATTAGACTAAGTTTTTTAAGTACCTCTGTTAGGTTATCTGACGCTTTTGAGTTAGTCTCATACAATGGCAGACGGGTAAAACCGACATTCCAACCTTGAAGCCGTAAAGCTTCTTTAATGAGAATGGGATTTGACGTTGCAAATAAAGCTTTAAAAAGTGGGAAAAGCCGGAGATGAATTTCAGTAGCCACTCGAACTTCACCTGAATTGAAGGCTTGAATCATCTGCTGTAGCTCCTTACCTACCAGATGAGAAGCCACACTAACTATACCCTTAGCCCCAACCGCCAATAAGGGTAAAGTCATGTAATCATCACCAGAGTAAATCTGAAATTCTGCTGGTGTCAAGCTACGGATTTCGTTGACTCTTTCTGTACTTCCTGTGGATTCTTTTATACCTACAATATTTGATATTTCTGCTAGATGAACAACAGTTTCAACTTCCAAATTACATCCAGTACGCCCAGGTATATTATATAACAACACTGGAAGTTCTGAAGCCTGAGCTATGGTTTGAAAATGTTTATACAGACCAGCTTGTGGTGGTTTATTGTAGTAAGGAACTACTTGTAAAGTTCCATCCACACCCAATTTTTCTGCCTTTTGGGTTGCGAAAATTGCTTCTTTTGTAGAATTGGAACCACAGCCTGCCATTACTAAAGCTTTACCAGCTACTGCTTCCAATACTGTAGAAAACAATTGATATTCTTCATCTAAATTTAAAGTCGGCGATTCGCCTGTTGTACCGCAGACTACTACTGTATCAGTACCGCTTTCTACTAAATACTTTGCCAATGAGGCTGCTACATCGTAATTAACACTACCATCTTCGTTGAACGGTGTAACCATGGCGGTTAGAACCTTGCCAAAATCTACCACCATATTTTTACTCCCGACTACCTAATTGATTTTCTGCACCTTGTTTCTGTTTCCACTTCATAATTTATTCACTGTAATAATTTACAATTACAAATAGGATTAGTATTTCTTGATTAATTTTGATTTCTTCAACAACAAAATTAAATTTTTCTCGATATTTAGACTTTTAGGTCAATGATATTTGACTTTTCACTCAACATATCCAGACTAAATGCAGATAAGATTTATCTATCCAAAATATTTTAGGTCGTTAATTGTGCTCTAACGGGCTGCATTAGATTCTTTTCTACTAATAACTCAGCTATTTGTACCGCGTTCAAAGCTGCACCTTTACGGATTTGGTCGCCGCATAACCACAAATCTAAACCACATTGATGGGAAATATCTTGACGAATTCTCCCAATTAAAACCTCATCTCGACCGCTAGCCTCTATCGGCATTGGGAAATAGTTTGTCTGCCAATCTTCTACTATTTTGATGCCGGGAGCTAGTTTTAAAATATCCTTTGCCTCATCTGGCTTTACAGGAGTGTAAAATTCCAGGTTAATGGCTTCTGAATGAGCGCGCAATACAGGAACTCGGATACAAGTTGCATTCACCCTCAAAGCACGATCGTCAAATATTTTCCGAGTCTCGTTGACCATCTTCATTTCTTCTTCACAGTAGCCGAAGTTATTCAATGGCGAATTATGTGGAAATAAATTAAATGCCAACGGGTAAGGAAAAATTTCTGTTACTGGTTCTTTACCTGCTAATATCTCTTGGCTCTGGGTTTTCACTTCTTCCATTGCCCTTGCACCAGCTCCACTTGCAGACTGATAAGTGGCGACTACAATTCTCTTAACTGGTTTAACCTTGTGCAAAGGATATACTGCAACAGCCATTAAAATTGTCGTGCAGTTGGGATTAGCAATAATACCCTTGTGTAATTCTAACGCCTGCGGATTTACCTCTGGTACTACTAAAGGCACATCCTCATTCATCCGAAAAGCGCTGGAATTATCAATAACTGTAGCACCTGCTTCTACAGCTTTGGGTGCCCATTCTTTGGATGTGGAACCACCTGCACTTGCCAAGACTAAATCCACATTATCAAAAGCACCATCTTTTACTGGTTCTACTACAAACTTTTCTCCTTTAAAAGTCATTTCCTTACCAGCGCTGCGAGGTGAAGCCAATAATTTTAGCTGGGCAATTGGGAAATTACGATATTCTAGCAAATGTAATAATTCTGTGCCTACAGCACCAGTCGCTCCCAAAATGGCTACTCGATAGTCTTTAGACACACTGGTCTCCTCCTTGAAATTATAATATTATCCTTGGCTTAAAATTTATACATATTAAGTTTTACGATCTTGATGAACTAAATAAATTTGAATAATTTTGATGTTTATAATAATTAAGTTTATCTCTAAAGATTGAAAATATATCTCGTTTCCCTCTTTTAGTCTGGAGTTAGTTTTAGTTTAGTAATGCTGCAGTTTACAACAATTCATTATTCAATTCAAACAGAAGACAATTTTAAATAATATATTATATAACACATTAATATTTAAGAAAGAATCTGTCTGTACGTACATTTGCTATATGTATCATCTGTGAATAACAGAATCGGCATATTTTAGCATTGTATCCAGCACAAATACATGTACTATGATTCAAATGGATTAGATGGCTCTTACACTAAGTCTCAATCTAACAAACTAAATTTAGTGAAGAAAAGGCCGTTGGGATTCGCCGGCTCATTCACTTACTTAGATGTAATTTCAATTTAACTTAAGTTGTGCTAATTAGATGAGAACAAGAATATCACGGCGTTAAACCCACAATGGTAACAATTTGAAAAGGAGCTTGAATTATTGAGCTAGTTGCAGCCTCGTTATGAAGTACTTTAACGATTATGCTCAACAAATAAATTTAATGACGGATAAAATTAATTTTTTGCCTGCGCCCAGTTTTGTGAATTCTACTTGGCAAAAAAATTAAATTAATTTTAAATAAAATGTCATGTGAGGAAACTCGCGAACGCTGATTCATCAGTTTTCACAGAGTTTTAAGTTTAACAGCAAAGCCTGCAGCGACAGCGGATCCGAAGGTAACGTAGTTATAGCCTTTCGCTGCGCTTACGCTTCTAGAAGCGCATCACATAGGCCAAGTTTGTCGGTTGCAACCGCAAAGTTACGGAAAAACACACAATATTGAAACAGAGATAAAGCATGAAAGTCACCCAGGAGAAACTTCCCGCTAGCCAGATTGGTTTGGAAATAGAAATTACACCCGAACAAACAAAAAAAACTTATGAGGAAGTTGTCAAAAATTTTGCTCGCACTATAAATATTCCAGGGTTTCGCAAAGGTAAAGTTCCGCGCCCGATCTTGCTCCAAAGTTTGGGTTCAACTAGGGTTAAGGCAACGGCATTAGAAGAATTGATTCAAGATGGTATTAAAAAAGCTATCGAACAAGAAGATATTCCTGCCATTGGACAACCACAACTGCGTTCCTCCTTTGATGAATTAGTAAATGCTTATGAGCCAGGTAAGTCCCTTACCTTTAATGCTGCCGTAGATGTAGAGCCAGAGGTTAAATTAGGTGACTATCAAGGTCTACAGTTTAAAGCAGAAGAAATAAAATACGATCCGAAGCGTATTGATGAAGTTTTAGAACAAGAACGTCAACAAATGGCAACATTAATTCCTGTGGAAGGAAGAGCGACGCAAATTGGTGATGTTGCGGTTGTCGACTTTAAGGGTGTGTTGGTGAAAGCAGAAGGTGAAGAAGGAGAACCCGAACCCATTCCTGGTGGTGAAGGTACTGATTTCCAAGTAGAATTACAACAGGATCAATTTATCCCAGGATTTGTAGATGGGATTGTAGGAATGAATCCGGGTGAGACTAAAGAAATCTCTGCTCAATTCCCAGAACCATATGCGAATGAAGAGTTATCTGGAAAGCCAGCATTATTTACTGTTACTCTCAAAGAAATTAAAGAGAAAGAACTGCCCGAATTAGACGATGATTTTGCTAAGGAAGCCAGTGAATTTGAAACTCTAACGGAATTACGCAATTCTTTGGAAGAACGTTTTCAAAAAGAAGCTGACGAAAAAACAAAAAATAACAAACAAGAAGCTTTGCTTGATGAATTGCTTACCAAAGCAGAAGTTGACTTACCTGAGACGATGATTGACCAGGAAGTTGATGCAATGTTGACACAAACTGCAATTCGACTTTCACAACAGGGATTAGATGTTAAAAAATTATTTACTAAAGACGTTATCCCTAGATTGCGGGAACAATCCCGTTCGGAAGCAATTGAGCGGATCAAGCGCTCAGTCACACTGCAAAAAGTAGCTTCCCAAGAATCCATCAAAACTTCAGAAGAAGAAATTAATGGTCGTATCCAAGAATTAATTAAAGAATATTCTGATTCCGACATCGATCCCCAAAGAGCACGTTCGGTAGTTGAGAACGAACTACTCACAGAAAAGATTATTGATTGGCTTTTGGAAAAATCATCCGTTGAACTAGTACCGGAAGGATCTTTGAGTACTGCAGAGGAAACAGAGAGTGAAACCTCCTCAGAGACTTCCGAAGATGAGGAACAAGAAGCGACGGTAAGTCAGGAAGGATAGTCATATCAAGGAAAATTACAAGCTAATAACCCATCGTTCGCAACCTTACTTAGACTCATTAAAATCGTAAAAAATACGATCTGCAGGCGGAGTATTTAAGAAATCTTAAATAAAAATGGTCATCCACCACCGCCTTAGCTTGATACTCTGTTTACACAGAAAGCATATTAATGAGGCATAATAGTTAGCAAGTAGCAAAGAAAATATACAAATTTCGCCTGTCGAATCAGCAGCATAAAAATTCGACATTGGCATTTGTGGAAATAAAAGCCACAATTAACATATAAGCTGCACAAATCATTGAAAACTGTCAATTCTTAATGTCAAACTTTCTTGTATGCTGGAATCGCAGTCGGGAAATTATCAAATCAGCAGTTTGAGCAAGTTGAAAATTAACTCCCAGAATAGTTCAAATTCAACAAACATATTGCCAACAGTAGTAGAGCAATCAGGTATGGGAGAGCGTGCCTTCGATATCTACTCCCGCCTGCTACGAGATCGGATCATCTTTTTGGGAACGCCTGTAGACGATACAATTGCCAACGCTATTATTGCTCAGTTATTGTATTTGGATGCTGATGACTCCGAAAAAGATATTCAATTGTATATTAATTCTCCTGGGGGTTCGGTAACTGCAGGAATGGCAATTTACGACACCATTCAGCAAATTCGTCCTGATGTTGCTACGATATGTTTTGGTTTGGCAGCCAGCATGGGAGCATTTCTGTTAGCAGCAGGAACAGCAGGTAAACGTATGTCCTTACCTGATTCGAGAATCATGATTCACCAACCACTTGGTGGGGCTCAAGGACAAGCTGTTGATATTGAGATCCAAGCCAAAGAAATTCTTTATCATAAGTCTAAGTTGAATCAGTTACTTGCTCGTCACACGAATCAACCCTTAGAAAAAATCGAAGCTGACACAGAACGTGATTTCTTTATGTCGGCAGAAGAAGCAAAAAATTACGGATTGATCGATTTAGTGATTTCCGGACAAAATCTTCCCTCGCAAGGGGAAAACGTCACCATTCTGAAATAAGAGGCTGGTATGTCTAAGTACGACTCCCATTTAAAATGTTCGTTTTGTGGCAAGTCACAAGAGCAGGTGCGCAAGCTAATCGCCGGACCGGGAGTCTACATCTGCGATGAATGTGTTGACTTGTGCAATGAGATATTGGATGAGGAGTTACTCGACACTAATGGTGCAACAGCCCAACCTGCGGCACCAAGGTCAGAACAACCTCAGAAACGTCGAACCCGTTCTAGTAGTCTTTCCTTTAATCAAATACCCAAGCCACGGGAAATCAAAAAGTATCTTGACGAACACGTGATTGGTCAAGATGAAGCTAAGAAAGTACTTTCAGTGGCCGTTTACAATCATTACAAACGTTTAGCGCTGGCACAATCAAAAAGTGGTGGTAAGGGTACTTCGGAAGACGGTATAGAACTGCAAAAGTCAAACATTCTTTTAATCGGTCCTACAGGTTGTGGAAAGACACTTTTGGCACAAACGTTGGCTAAAATCCTGGATGTGCCATTTGCAGTGGCTGATGCTACAACCCTAACGGAAGCCGGATATGTCGGAGAAGATGTAGAAAATATATTGCTGCGACTGTTACAAGTAGCAGATTTAGATGTAGATGAAGCGCAGCGGGGGATTATTTACATCGACGAAATTGATAAGATTGCTCGTAAGAGTGAAAACCCATCGATTACGCGCGATGTTTCTGGTGAAGGTGTCCAACAGGCGCTGCTAAAGATGTTGGAAGGTACAGTTGCTAATGTACCACCTCAAGGAGGTCGCAAGCATCCTTACCAAGACTGCATTCAAATTGATACAAAAAATATCCTATTTATTTGTGGCGGTGCATTTGTTGGCTTGGAAAAAGTTGTAGATCAAAGAATTGGTAAGAAATCAATAGGTTTTGTTCAAACAGGGGAAGGACCATCAAAAGAAGCTCGAGCAGCAGATACTCTTAAGCATATGGAGCCAGGGGATTTAGTAAGGTTTGGGCTGATTCCAGAGTTCATTGGACGTATGCCAATGGTTGCCGTTGTGGAACCATTAGATGAGGAAGCTCTGATGGCTATATTGACTCAACCACGTAGTGCTTTAGTCAAGCAATATCAGAAGCTGCTGAAAATGGATAATGTTCAGCTGGACTTTAAACAAGAAGCTTTATTGGCTATAGCTCGTGAAGCTTACCGTCGTAAGACTGGTGCCAGAGCCCTTAGGGGTATTGTGGAGGAATTAATGCTCGATGTGATGTATGAAGTTCCATCTCGTAAAGATGTTGTGAATTTTACGGTAACTCAGGAAATGGTAGAAAAGCGTTCTACTGCTGAATTACTGATGCATCCATCTTCTCTACCAAAACCAGAATCAGCATAATTTTAGTAAAGAGTCATGAGTCATTAGCTTAATGACTCGTGACATATAAGTAAAGAAGAAATGCCCTACATCAATGTTCGCGGCGTAGATCATTATTATGAGTGGATAGAAAAACCATTGTCTGGTTATAGCAAACCAGTAATGGTTTTCATTCACGGATGGGCTGGTTCTGCTAGATACTGGCGAACTACAGCTAACGCTTTATCAGAAAAATTTCATTGTTTGCTATATGACTTAAGAGGATTTGGTCGTTCCCAAAGTAAAGTAAAGAATGTTCCCAATGATTCTCTAACCGATTTGAGTTATGAACTGGAAGAATATGCTCGTGATTTGGGAAGCTTGCTTGAAGAATTAAAAATCCAGCAGGTTTATCTCATGGCTCATTCAATGGGAGCTTCTATCGGCACACTATTCCTCAACATCTACCCCCAAAAAGTAAACAAGGCGATATTAGCTTGCAGTGGTATTTTTGAATATGATGAAAAAGCTTTTAGTGCCTTTCACAAATTTGGTGGTTATGTAGTTAAATTCCGTCCTAAATGGTTAGCTAAAATCCCATTAGTCGACAGAATATTTATGGCACGTTTTCTGGCTCGTTCGATCGCGGCTAAAGAACGTCAAGCTTTTTTGGCTGATTTTTTAGAAGCGGACTATAGCGCAGCTTTAGGAACAATATTTACTTCTGTAAGTAAAAAACAAGCAGAAATAATGCCCTCTGAGTTTTCTCGGTTAACAGTACCGACACTAATAGTATCCGGAGAGTATGACAAAATTATTCCCGCAGAACTAGGACAACAAGCAGCAGCACTCAATAAAGTTGTAAAATTCAAAGCCATTGAGAACACGGGTCATTTTCCCATGCTGGAAGATGCCGCTAGTTATTTGCTTTGCGTGAAAGAATTTTTAGAATAGTTACAACTTGAAAGTTTTAATTTTTAATTTATTACAGCTACAGATTTGTTACAAATAATTAACCCAAACCCAATTCTCTTTTAAGCAAATTAATTGATTTAGTTCCTATATAATTTCCTGCTCGCACTAGTTTAGGCAAGCGAATCAGATCGTCTACACATGTTTGAATAGCTACTTGAGTAGCAGAAAAACTTGGTTGGTCGCTACAAAATATCATTTGTGCTCGTTTGACAATTGCTTGAAGCTTATAAGCATCTTTAGGCTGGGAAGTCATTACTAGTAATTCGTCTCCACGCATTCCATGGAGAATTACTTCTGCAGCCCGAAGAATCCCAGGGCTTAGGCTGACCATACCTATACAGCTATCTCTGGACAACCCTTTAACCATTTCAAACTCCTTGGCATAATCGTATATATCAAGGGGAATTACTCGCACAGCCTTAGGAGCAGCAATCGCTTCGGCATCTGCAATAAAATATCTACTAGTAACGACTGTGCCAGAAGGAGTTTGATCCAAGACAGTGCTCAACTCTTCCATTGATACTAACTGTATGGGGATTTGCAAAGATTCTTCTAATTCATAAACCATTAATTGACCAGCACCTATATCAGTCTCAGGTACGGCGACTAGCACTCTGGCACTACACCGCAAGCGCCAATCCATTTCTGCTAAAAACATTTCACGAGCTTGATTAAGAGAACAACCTTGAGATAGTAGGTTATCCAACGCATGTTGTACTACTTTATATGCTTCTGGGTGTTCCTTAAGGATTGGTGACTGCAACCTGCTACCACCTTCATGACCTTGGGCACGGACGTAAATCCCCGAACCGGCTAAACTTTCTACGAATCCATCTTCTTCTAACTGACGATAAACCTTGCTAATAGTATTGCGATGTAGCCCAGTTTGCATCGCCAACGCTCGAGTAGAAGGCAATTTATAACCCGGTGGATATTGCCGAGAAGCAATTGCGAAGCGAATTTGATTGAACAGTTGATTTGATGCGGGTATTTCACTATCTGGTTGAATCCTGAATTGAATCATTACCTTACAGTTCTAAGTACTAATGGGGGGATACAAGAAGTTAAATTTGCTACTTTAAAAATATTTTATTTATAGTTTGAATTTTTAGGGGTAGAAATTTCTCATGCACAGACTGGTAGTAGTAGATAATTTACTCGGAGATAGCTTTGAAACACTCGCATAGCTATATCTAATCATCACACAGCATTGGTAAAAATGATTATGACAGAGCGGGCAATAGATACAGCAATAGTTCAACTACCTCAAAAAAATTTAGATATTCCTGCTTATTTGGCAAAGCCCAAAAGCCAAGGTATTTACCCGGGAATCATTGTATTGCAGGAAATTTTTGGAGTAAATGCTCATATTCGCGAAGTTACAGAACGCATTGCTCGCGAAGGCTATGTCGCGATCGCACCTGCTCTTTATCAACGGTTTGCTCCTGGTTTTGAAACCGGCTACACCCCAGAGGATATTGAAATTGGCAAGGAATACAAAAGCCAAACGAAAGCCTCCGAACTATTAAGTGATATTCAGTTAGCAATTAATTACTTAAAGAATCTAGAGGGTGTAAAAAACACTGATTTTGGTTGTATTGGTTTTTGCTTCGGAGGCCATGTTGCTTATCTTGCAGCAACGTTAGCTGATATAAAAGCTGTTGCTTCGTTTTACGGCGCGGGTATTACGACTAATACTCCTGGAGGTGGTGAACCGACCATCACCCTGACTCACTCTTTCAGAGGAACTGTATATGCCTTCTTTGGAATGGAAGATAAAAGTATTCCACACGAACAAGTAGAACAGATAGAATCAGAGCTAGGAAAATATCATCATTCCCATCGTGTATTCCGTTACGATGGAGCAGACCACGGATTTTTCTGCGATCATCGCGCTAGCTATAATCCAAAGGCCGCAGCTGATGCTTGGGAGAAAGTGAAACAGTTGTTTGAGCAATTACAGACAACTTAGGACTATCTTCCCATACTTAAGTTTTCTTTTCAGAGTCTTTCCTTTTAAGGTAAAACTCCAGTATTGGCTATACGCATGTATTAATATATTCTCGAAAGTCATGAGTTCGCAAGCACAAAATTCTCAACAAGCTTCATCATTTACAATGGAAGACTTTGCTCAGGCATTAGAGCAACACGACTACCAATTTCAAAAAGGACATAAAGTTCGCGGTAGAGTCTTTCAATTAGATTCTGACGGAGCTTATGTAGATATCGGTGGCAAATCCTCCGCTTTTATACCTCGGAATGAGGCTTCTTTGAAAACTGTTATTGATTTATCAGAAGTTCTACCCCTCAACGAAGAACTAGAGTTTTTGATTATCACAGAACAAAATGCCGAAGGTCAAGTGACCCTTTCTCGACGACAACTAGAAATTCGTAACATCTGGGAAAAACTAGCTTTGATGCAAGAAAATTCTCAGAATATAGAAGTAAAAGTCATGAATGTTAATAAAGGTGGAGTCACTGTTGATGTTCGGGGTTTACGGGGGTTTATTCCGCGTTCGCATTTATTAGAACGAAATAATTTAAATGCCTTAATCGGAAAAAATTTGACCGTTAGCTTTTTAGAAGTAGATCGGAGTAACAGGAAACTGGTACTTTCCCAACGCGTGGCAACTAGTTCCGCAAGTTTCAGTATATTGGAAGTAGGCCAACTTGTAGAAGGTAAGGTGACTGGTATTAAACCTTTTGGAGTTTTTGTAGATTTGGATGGTTTGAGCGCTTTACTGCACATCAAACAAATAAGTCAAAAATTTATTGACAATCTAGAAAATGTATTTGAGGTCGGTCGATCTATTAAAGCTGTAATTATTGATTTAGATGAAGGAAAAGGTAGAGTAGCACTTTCGACGAAAATATTGGAAAATTTTCCTGGGGAAATGCTGGAAAACAGAGATGAAGTTATGAATTCAGCAGCAGCTAGAGCAGAGAGAGCTAAAAACAAAGCATCTTAAACTGGGTAATTTATTGAAAAACTGCAGGCGTCTTAGGAAGACGTCTGCACTGATTTTTTATATCTTACTCTTAGCAGTTGACTCATAACTGGTTCTCAATTGTTTCAAAGTTGCTTCATTAAAAGCAAATTCAATAGAATTGAGCAATTCATCCCAGTTATTTAGCATTGGCGGGGAAAAAGTGTGCCACAATTCCTGCTGTAAGAATTTTGCCCACCATATCGGCGCTTGCTTGCGAGCAGAGGGTTCATGTTGTCGTCGCCAACGTCGTCGCCATTTGATAATATCGACTTTGCTTGGTGGAGCGACCCCAACAATTGGGGGAAAATCAGCATAGCTCACAAATTTACTTACGCTCTTCGCATGAACGTAAACTATGTATCGCCAACACTCCACAACGTAAATGTCTTCGGGTTGGATATTGAACATTAAGCATACAGCTTCTTCTGTGACAAATCTGGCTAACCTGTGGAGAACTGGGGACTTATGTGTAAGTTTTGATTCGAGTATATTTATTTCTTTTGATTTGGCTAATAAAAGCATAGTAGACACATCCCTCCGTGAAGGGACTTCGAAAATAATGAATACGCGAGTGTTTTTAGGACAGCCGTTTCCTTTACTCAAACGCGATGCGAACGAGCACTATTCCTAAAATATTTTTGGGTAAAAAATGCGATAGTTTTTTAGAACACAAATATTAAAGGACTGATTTGAGTTGGTTGTCAAGTATAGAAATTGGAATAATTCAAGTTTAAACTTGATGTCTTGCAGGAATATTATGTCGAAATATTAAATTGATTTCAGAAGCCTAGGGGAGTAGTATACATCACTCTGCGAATTTATGCGTGATTAGTTAACATTTAGGAACCATAGTAAAAAAGAAAAGCGACCTAGTTGTTTCTATTATTTTTGATTTGGCTGTAAAATTCTAACTCTAGAAGGAAGACAGGTTCCACCTTTGTATTATTTTGATATCAAATAAATGGTTAGAGTGAAACTGTCTGAGCCACACAATAATTTTCATTATGGCTTGTATATTCTTTTGGCTTATTAATCTTCTTCTCCAATATCACGCTTAGGTGGACGTTTGTAAGTGAAAGTAAATCTATTCCCACTGGAAATCACTTGTTTCATTTCAGCATACATAGGATAGTCACCCACACCACTCAGACTTGCCCAACCCCTGGCTCTAGTCAAACTGACAAATAACTGATTGCGACAATTAAGATCGCTTTCATTGCGAGCAACACAATCAAAACCAACTACATAAACCATATCAGCTTCATGTCCCTTAGCACGATTGACCCGAGATACTGTTACCCCACCATCATGCCAAAATTTATCGGGGTCATTGTTAGGATATTCAGCATATAAGTCGTTAAGTTTTAATGCTGTAGGTAAATAAACATCTATGTTTTGATCTATTAAGAAATCAGCAACTTCTTTCTCCAGTTCTATTGCTTCAGTGGTGGAACCTAAAATTACAACCAAAATATCACGGCTAGGATTTAAACCATCATGGACAATATTGTGCATGATATTTTCGGCTAACGCCATCAATTCTCTTTGGCGAGAACTATAAGTTTGAAATTCTAGTAAAGGTTCCCCCCATAATTCGGATATTGGGTTTGGTGAGTATTCTGGAGGTCTTTCGATTGTTATTGGTTTTCCGACACGTCGGAAATCTCCTTGAACTTCATAACCAATTTTGTCCCAATCTTTTTTATTAGTAATACCGGAAAGCATTCCTTCTGGGCGAAGCAAACCCATCCCAATTGCATGGGCTGCAGTAAGAATCGATCCAGGTGTACGATAACAACGACGCATTACTTCCGAACGTTTTATTCCCCCTGAATATTGGGGTTGTTTATTTAAGAGATTTGCTAATTCTTCACCAAATATTTCTTTAGTTTTTGGGACTGCGAGGCTATCAAGACTTTGAGCTTCATCATAAGCCCAAATTAAGCGCTTTTCCTCTGGTTTGTCTTCATTAATTGTTTTTAAACTTTGATAGGCTAACCAATAAATTGCTTGCTTATCTTGATATTTTAAATCGTCGGATGCGACTAAATCTTGACCTTCATCAATCAAAATTGCATCAAACATTGGTTCAACTACGATCTCTTCTTGAAGTCGCTTACACAATTCAGCTAAACCCCTATTGGGCTGTTTTTCTTTCGCATCTGTGACTGTACCGCGCCTTTTGCCATGATAGTCACAAATTGTGCTATAGAAACCAGGCTGTTCTTTTGCACCCCAAGCATGAAGGACCCGTAGTTTGTAATTATTTTGAGGGTCATACTGCAATTCTCCACCACTAAAACGACGTATCCACTGATCCAGCAGTCGAATAATTGGATCGTACAAAGAGCGGGTAAAAAACACCAAGGCGATATCCCACTCCGGATGTTTCAAATGCATGTGTGCAGCTTTTTGGCATAAGAGTACTGTTTTACCCGAACCAGCTATTCCACGAATTCGTTGAGGACCAGGGGGGATTTCTTTACCAATATGTTATTGCTGCAAATCAATTTCATAGAGTCTTTGACGCAAAACATCCATGATGCTGGAACGAGTTTTACCTGTGCGTGAAACGGTAGCACGAGGTGGTTTACGAAATATAGGGGTCCCAGCAATTACACTAAGTAATAGTTCCCAGTCTTTATCTTCTAAATTTTCTCCTGGAACTACTGCAGAAGCTTGTTGGATTTTTTCCAGTAATCCAGTTTTATTCAGTTGCTCCTGGAAAATAATATTCTGACTATTAGTTAATTCCTCAAAACCTTTTTGTTGCCATTGTTCTTGAGTAATTAAAGGTAATGCGACGATTGCTCGACCCGTAACTTTACGCCAAATAGCACTTTCACGATCTGTATAAGCAATTAAAGCCCGTAATTGATGTTCGGTGCGTTGGGGAGGGTTATCTTGAGCAATATTAAAGTGCTGGAATTGCCAATTACCATCATCAATAGTAGTAATTTGTTCAATAGTAATTGGTATTACTTCAATTACTATTAAACCACTATCTCGATCTGCAATTAGAATATCTGGCTCTTTACGAATTTCCCCAACTTTAGAAAAAATTGGATAGCGCCAGTAACCTATACAATTTCGTTCTGTAAAAGCTGCTTTTACAGTATCCCAAAATTTTTGTTGGTTGTTTTCCGAATTAGCTTTATTAATTTTTATCGGTTCGGTAGTGATGAATTTGCTGGTAGCTTCTTCAATCCCTGGTATCATTTATTTACCCTGCGTACAGTAATCATATTTGGTACACAGCAACCCTGATAATATATTTCCAGATTTAAATTTCCAGACTTAAATTTCCAGACTTAAATTTCCAGATTTACATGTCTAGATTTATAACGGTTTTTAATTGTTTTAATGCAATAGGAAGATAGCCTTATCTTTAATCATCTTTCTAAATTGGAGAAGACTCTCAAAAGGAAGAAATGATGCAAGAGAAGGCTTTGCTTGCATTTTTTTGCGATCGATAATTGGGGTATTCTATTTATTTTATTTAATTAAAAACCTTGAGATTTGCACCTTGAGATCTGGAAAGTTTACGAATTGATTTTTGATTGAATTTTTATGAATAAATTTTTCAATCAGATTTTAACTGAGTTTATTTTTTAACTGTTTATGTAGTAAATCTAGCATTGAAGGTATTTGATTTAGTACTGTACATACACGTAGAGCCAACAATGATTTCCCATACTTAAATCAGAGAATACGCGGATGTGTAACCCTAAAAAAAAGTGATATTTTACTCAAAGCACGTTCCTCTGCTCCTACGGGCGGTAGAATTCCGCCCCAAGAGCATTTCTCTTCATTTTTGTCAGAGTTCAGATAAAGACATTCCCTAATCGCCAAATAATTATTTTTCAATTTGATTTTAATTGGACATCCGATTTTAAAATTAAAACCTTTAATCTCAAGGTTTTTAACAGATTTACGAAATCAGTTCTTTGCTTATTGCTAAAAAATTTAGTAACTTCAACTGTTAATTCATATAAAACAAATTGAATAAATCATTTTTTTTCACGATTACCAATCGGAAACTTGACCTAAGTACTCCTCTTTCAGGTATGAGTGTGAATAAACACCAAAAATAATATAAGAGGTTTATAAATCAAATTAGGTATAAAAAATCAAAAATAGATAACCATACTTGAGAAAAATAGTGATTCTTCTCTGAGTCCCAAAATACGTATTCCAAGATAGTCAATTTTAATTTTTTAAGATAAGCTTGCTTATCATTGACCAAAATTTAAAGTACATATAAATGTATTAGCAACGGAGAGGGTGGGATTCGAACCCACGGATGCTTTCACATCACTCGATTTCAAGTCGAGCGCATTCGACCACTCTGCCACCTCTCCAGTAAAGCTGTCAGCCATAAGCTTTCAGCTATCTGTTTTATTCTAACTGACCAGTTATACTATATAACTCATCTTTATGCAAGTTGCACTATTTGTTGTTGGGGATTTTGATAAAGAATTTCTTCTGAGTGGATTGAGTTATCTTTACCTACCCAAACTAAGGATGCTTGAGAAACAGATCCATTGTCAAGCATGACGATAGAGAAGTTACGCAGCTTCTGAGCCCGATCTTCGACAATTCTGGGTACAGAAGCTGCATTTAGATAAACTATGCCTTCAGGACTCTTAAACGCCCGTTTGCGTGGCTCTTTTTTTGTGTGTCTCAGAGTATGGTGCATATGACCAAAGGTAACTAAGGGAATATGCTTACCACGTGTAATTGTTTGGGATATTGCTTCAGCTAAGTCTGGATCGCCGTAATCACCACCTATGGGATGCCAATCTTTTCCGCACGGATCTTCTGGACGATCGCCTAATCCAGAAGGACCGTTATGACCCAAGAAAATAATCGTTTCATAAGCGGCGTTATCCACAGATGAAATTATCCGTTCTGTAGATTTTTCAAGAGAACTCACACCGTAGCGATTTTGGCATATTTCAGTAAATTTCCACTGAGAACCACCCCAAGTAAACGGACGACCTCCGACTACCGTTAAATCGAAATCTGGGAAATCTAATTTTCCATAGCCCACATGAGCCTCACCAAGTAAATCCAATTGCTGTTGTACTCTGTCTTCCTTAGTACGGTCATACGGACATTTTTTCCGTCCCCACTCAGTAGCGGTATACCAAGCGTCATGATTGCCCATTACTGCTGCTTTGGGGATGTTCAGTTCTGCTATGGCTTTAACTATTTCCACAGCTTCATTCCCAAAATCTCCAACGAATAAGACCAAGTCAACCCCTAATTCCTTGAGGGCGATACTGTCTTCTTCTTCCCATTGGTCATGAATATCTCCAACTACAGCAATTTTGATGGTTTTTGAATTAGTTTTCTTACTGGTCATACCTCTTCCCTTGCCATATGTTTCCAGCATAGGCAACTCAGACTGATTGTGGCACAAATTCAGTAACCAAGATGTATAATCTCCCAATACATTTTTGGTAAAAACTACTATAATTAGTTTAATAGAATCTGTTAGAAAAAATTTACAATTTACAGCAATACTTAACTGTGTTTACAACTGTCCCTGCTCAAGAGCCCAAAAACCAAACGGGTGCACTACCATTAGATTTATTTACAGCAATTGAGAATCTAAAAAAAGAACTCAATGCAGTAATTCTGGCACATTACTATCAAGAGCCAGATATTCAGGATATTGCAGACTTTATTGGTGATTCATTGCAACTTTCAAAAGCTGCAGCCGATACAAATGCAGACGCGATCGTTTTTGCTGGGGTCCACTTCATGGCAGAAACAGCAAAGATTCTCAATCCAGAAAAAATGGTTTTGCTGCCAGATTTAGATGCTGGTTGTTCTTTAGCTGATAGTTGTCCGCCAAATAAATTTGCAGCTTTAAAAGCTGCAAATCCGGATCATTTGGTAGTTTCCTACATTAACTGCTCTGCTGAAATTAAGGCAATGAGCGACATAATTTGTACCAGTTCCAATGCAGTAAAAATTGTCCAGCAGATACCCAAGGAACAGCCAATTATTTTTGCTCCGGATCGGAATTTAGGGCGGTATGTAATGGAACAAACAGGTCGAAATTTATTGCTTTGGGAAGGAAGTTGCATTGTACACGAAACATTTTCTGAAAAGAAAATTGTGCAGTTAAAGATAGAACATCCAGATGCTGAAGTTATTGCTCACCCAGAATGTGAGACAACAGTTTTACGCCATGCTGATTTTATTGGTTCAACTGCAGCTCTGTTAAAATATTGTCAGCGCAGTTCGGCACAAGAATTTATTGTTGCTACGGAGCCAGGAATTATTCACCAAATGCAAAAGCAAGCCCCGTCAAAGCTTTTTATTCCTGCACCACCAACAAATAATTGCAACTGCAATGAATGTCCGTTTATGCGGCTGAATACTTTAGAGAAGTTGTATTTAGCAATGAAAAATCGTACTCCAGAAATCACTATGAGTGAAGAGACGAGAGTTAAAGCTTTACGTCCAATTCAGCGAATGTTGGAAATAAGTGTTTAAGTTGATATTTGTAGAGACGTGGTGATACAACTGCGTCTCTATATATTTTCATGAATGTGAGTGTTAAGGATGAGACAGTGTTAAGGTTGCAATAATCACTCTAGCTTAAGTTCAGAATCAATTACCTTTTTTAAATTATTAATATCTCTATTATGGATGGTAAGAGAATTAAGTCTTTATCTAAAAGCAAATTAATAAGTTTTGGGACAAGCATTGAACTCGACAGATTTATTAAATAAAGATTGAAATGTGCAAAAGACAAAAGACTATCAAAAAATTACTTTTTAGTCGCTTCTTTTTCTGCTATCTGACTATACTTCTTATAAAGTTCAGTCCTATTCTGAGCTAACTTATAACTACTATGATTTTCTGGTACGGTGCTCATTAATTCAGAAGCTTTTCGCCAGTGTTTTGCAATTTCTGACCACTGTGCTGGAGTTTTTGCTGTTTTAGCTGCTGAAGTTGTCTTATTAGCTATTCTTATTGCGTTTGTGAAGGGGTCTTTGACTGGATAAGCAACTTTTGAATTATTCAGATTATTTGTTATAGGTTTTGGGCGTCTAGATACTATTGGACTATGATAAAGATGTGCTTTCCAAGATTGGATAGAGTTAGAAAACTTTGCATCTTTTAAAGTTAAATGTTTTTGTTCAGTACCCAATAAACTGTGAGTAAACCAAGCAATTATAGTAATTGATAATAAACTAAAACCTATCTTAATTCTCGTTGAAAATATTCTTGTGTGTCTTTGATTATTAGTAATTCGTAATACCTGAGAATATTGATATTTTGGTAGCTTGGGTTGTTTATATTCTGCTTTAACTTCACCAAAATATTTAATAAATTGTTTTATTTTATTTGGTTTAGCTAATGATATTTCTTGAGACCAAAGTACTTGATTTTCTGGGTCGCGATTAATCTCTTCTAACCAAAGTAATTGCTGTTCTCGAACAATTCTGCTATTAATATTTACTCGTCGTATATTACGTGGTGCGATAGACTCTAGAATATGCTGAACTCTATCAACTAAGCTTGACTGTTCTAGCTGTTCTCGACTGGGAGCTTCGCAAAGAAGTTGTAAAATACCATTATCAAAAATAGCTCTGGTCCTAACACCAGAATTTGCTAGCTTTTCATTTAAAACTTGAATAATTGCAGCAACGCTTCCCTGATGAGCCTGCCAAGCGATATCGTTCACTTGATTAACCATTTGTAGTTTAGTAATAGCTTATTAAAACTGAACTTGTTAAACCTGAATAGTTAACAAATAAATCTAGTTTAACTACAGCTTAAGCTCTATTTTAAGAGTAAGGCTATTAGCTTAGCAAATATACTCAAGAGCATCCATAATTTAGGTCAGTTTAAGAAGTGACAAATGTCCTGGTAATTTCTTTGTCAAACTTGGTAATAGGTAATTCTTAAAATGATAACGTTGCTTATGAAAGTAAGATAAACAAAACAATAAACCACCATGAGTAGTATCAAGGTGGCTTAGTAAGTTATGAAGTTTGAGTAAAAATTAACCTGGCATCGAGCTATTTTCACGGGAGGCAACCCTCCAACTATCGTCGCCGCAACAGCGTTTCACCTCTGAGTTCGGGATGGTTCAGCGTGGTTCCACTGTGCCATAGACACCAGGAAAGCTTGTAGTTTCCTGAA
>JGI1201J43222_100080_pt1 | contig 36159 bp, 28 predicted proteins | sample MastesBC008_FD_43222 | JGI IMG/M metagenome (IMG submission 43222) | reverse complement strand
TCCTGAGGTCCGAATCCTTCCTGACTCCAATCCATCACCATTTTCTATCTCTTTTATACCGCGATTGATGGTTTTGTAATCCAGCCCTGTCGCTCGGTGTACGATTCCTTTGCCTCCATGACCAAGCTTAATGGCTTGGAAGCCAGCCCACTTACGACGGCCCTTTTCGCTCAGTTCAAAAGAAAGAAGCTCATATTCTTTCTTTATATTTGTTTCTAGAATCAGTTTACTCTTCATATGAAGAGTGTACGGGAAATTATTTTTATTAGGAAGTTATTTTTGCGAGTGCCCTTAACAATCAAGAATTAACTCGCTTAGTGGCGATGCAAAAAGAAAATGTCTCCCATTTAGCACACGAATTAAAGTCTCCTCTCAACTCAATAATTTTTTCATCAATATTATTACGACAACAGCAGGAAATTGCTCAAGAGCAAGATACATCTTTGAATTTACAGCTTACCGAAAAGGTAATTAAAAATGGTAGACAATTATTACGCCTAATTAATGATACCTTAGAAATATCTCGCTACGAAGCGGGGAGAATAACGCTAAATTTAGAATCAATTAATGTACAATCGCATGTAAAAATGGTAGTTGAAGCTTTGGATGCTTCTGCTCGTCAGAAAAATCTGGAAATGATACTGGATTGCAATCGCGCTCCCAAAGAAGTATTAAGCGATCCCTTAAGGTTACAACAAATTATTACTAATTTGGTAAACAACGCCATTCGTTACACTGAATCGGGAACTATTACCATAACTTGTGAAGATCATGAGAATGACCAATGGTCGATTATTGTTACTGACACGGGAATTGGTATCAGTCCAGAAGCTCAAACTAAAATTTTTGAATCTTATTTCAGAGTCGGAACGTCTGCGACTTACTCTCCTGATAGCACTGGTTTAGGATTAGCTATTGTTGACAAGCTGGTGAAAATACTGAGGGGAAAAATCGACCTAATTTCAAAACCAACAGAGGGTTCTACTTTTACCATAACTTTTCCTAAAGAAATTACCGTGTCTAACTAATGCTACCGTCATCTGGTCTAGACCTACCAATAAGTAAATGAACGTGGAGTGCTTTCGTCTTCATGGTTATCAGTTACACGTAATTAACCTGTTCGTTGGAAAGTATAATTAACTAAATTATTCACAAAATCATTTTGCGGAAGAGGAAAATAAGTATATTTTGTCTCAATTACAACTCGATTATTAAGGACGAACAAAATTTCGTCTGTTTCTGAGTGGACGTGACATTTGGTAATCTTTCTATACATAAAATGCACATTAACCTCATTTTCATTGAAATATCCAATTCGTTCGCTGGTCCAAAATGGATTATGCTGGGAGATTTTCCGCACGACCTCTAGTAAATTTACTAGTATTAAATTTTAATAAGATTATTTTTATACTTTGTTTTAACAGTCTCTAGCGAATGATGAGGAATGCGATCGCAATAAATATAATCATAATAATTACAACCAGGAGCAATATTCGATCTAACCTGAACTTACCGCCTTGACTGCGAGCGAGCAGATCTTGAGTCCTAGAGTTAAGCGCTATACGCTGTTTCAATAAGTCTAACCTTTCAACAGATAAATCTTTGACCTCTGCATAAATTTTTTCTGCTCGTTCGAAATACTGTGTCGGAACACCAAGAACAATATTTCGATCTCTTTTTGTTGGGTGAGATGGAGTTAGGTGGAAAGTAATTTCTTCTTGTTCTAATTTCGCACAGAGAATTATAAAGTATGGATCCATTCGATCTGTAAATGTCTCTAAAACAGTATAATCCATAACTCTATACTTCCTTTCAGCGAACTATGGCAAAAAATCCTAGACGTATTTACCATGTTTTACTTAGTTATTTCTACATGGGTAAAACTTTGTCCAGGATGTTATTTTACAGACTTAGTATATTTATTCATCTATCTGTATATAGATTTTAAGTTTTTAGGTTTAAATATAAAATTGCATCACACCCAATTTTTTTTATAACGAAGTTCAACAATACCAGAAGAATAAGACTTCGTATTAACAAGATCGAGTTTTAGCTCTGTGACGGATTGATAAAGGGAAATTCCCGAGCCTAGAATTGTTGGAATGATTGTAATGATGTATTCATTCACTAAACCCCTATTAATAAATGACGATATAAGATTGCCACCACCCATCAACCATATTCGTTTGTAATCTTTTTCTTTAATATTCTTGAGAACTTCTTCTACACCACCTTTGACGAACAATACGTCAGTACGTTTAGTGGATAGATTTCGACTCGTTACCACATAAGATATTTTACCTGGGTACGGCCAATCTCCAAACCCTAAAACTTGTTTGTAAGTTGTAGCACCCATGATCACAGCATCGATAGAATCATAGAACTTGTTGTAACCAAAATCTTCTTCACCATCTTCAGGTGATGGCAACCAATCAATGCTTCCATCGGAGCGGGCTATATATCCATCAATACTCGTTGCAATATAAATAATAAATTCTACCATGCTTGTAAATTATAGGTATCCAGTATTTATTTGAATAACCAAATAACAATTAAATTAAATAATGATATAAAAATTAATATTGCCTTGGCGATTTGTTAGCCAGTATAGCCAATTTTGGCACTATTATTTTTTCTCCAGAAAACCAATCAATAAAAAAATAACGAACAAGGGCGTACCGAAGCACGCCCCTAAAGATTGCTTATCTGTGGTTTGTTGCGAGTATTCTTGAAAAACTCCCAAGAATTTTACGAGGTGGTTTTTAGGCTATTTCTTTTTTGAGGCGATCAGCTAATCTAATCGCCAATGCAGCCAAGGTTAAGCTTGGATTTGCAGCAGGAGATGTTGGGAAAACAGATAAGTCGCAAGCATACAAGTTTTCGTATGCATGGAATTTCAGGTTGGGATCGACCACGCTGGTTGTGGGGTCTTCACCCAAACGCAATGTTCCCACTTCGTGAGCAACACCACCCAAGTCAGATCGCTTGAGGTCTAAACTTTCATTTGCTAATGGAATGCCACCCAACCAGTTAATGATATTGTTCTTCAGATCGTTGATTTCATTCCATAACTCTGGTGAGACTTCATTGGGCTCCATCTGAACCACTGGTTTTACTACAGAAGCTCCATCCTGAGTGATGTTATTAGTTTCTAATAAAGGTGCATTTAGTAAAAATACGATTTCACAAAGCATGGAATTACCCAGCATTGTCACGTGCTCTGCTAGCAAGTCATCATCCACGTATCGCCCTTGGTTCAAATCCGAACCTAGTTCCAACACCATGTTGTAGGAATGTTCTTCAGAGTTATCATTAGCATTTTTATGCTGAGAAAGGAGTTTACTGCTGTCCAGTGCAGTGTAGTAAGGGGACTCCAAAGGTATAGCAAAGTGTGTAAAGAAAATAGGGTGGTCTGTAATTCCTACACCAATTTTCTCTGATGCATTGTCTAATTCGCTAAGTAGGGCTAACTTCGCACTCTCAACTGTTCCCGCACAAAGAACAACAACTTTTCCTTTATAAGTACGATGTTTATTGGCAATCAAATCATAAGCGGTGACTCCAGAAATTCGACCTTCTGTTTTTTCTAACTTCACAACCGCATGGTTGAGATTAACAGTCAGATTTTGATTTCCTTTGGGGGAATTAGTGAGGCGAGATTCCATCAACAAATCTGCTGTGGAGAACATACCCACGGGTATAGTTCCTAAATTACCGTTGTTATATTGAACCGCAATAGGTGCATCGAAGTGATTATAATCCGGTAAAAAGTTTCGAATCTCACGTTTTACCAATTGATGATAAGGAGATGGTGGTTGTGGGGATCGGTTCATCAAATCCTCTGCCCGTTGATAGCCACTATCTTCAAGGTACCACTTGATTTCTTGGGGCCATGACTCCATTTCGTAATTTTGCATTCTGGGGATCAATCCTCCCCAAAATATGGAACGACCACCTAGGTTAAAGCCTTGTGCTCCGTTATAATTTGATTCTGGAGCATTGATGTAATTAGGAATTTGAAACTCATCCCATAGACCCCAAACATGCTTATCAAATTGTCCGATTTGATGTTGACGAGGCAAATTAGCAATATGAGTTGGGAAAAGATAACTACCTGCTTCTAACAGCAAAACATCCAAATCTAGGTCTGAAAGTTGATCGGCTAGAATACCTCCTCCCATTCCCGATCCAACTACTATGACGTCGTATAACTTCTCTTCGTCTAAATTGGGTTGAAAGAACATCTGTTGGACAGAAGAATTTTCAACGCGCACCTCTTGCATTGGTGGGAATTGAATGGCGGGTGCTGCATAGGAATAAACATCTCCCTGAGCAGGTTGTAAAAACAAGTTATCGCCAAACATCCAGTAGACGTTCTCTAAAATGAATTTGAAATTAAACCCATGGGCAAAATCCGCATGGGATAGTTCAAATTGCCAACCATCATCAATGTATTTGCCTGCAATATTGTTGTCCCAACCTGTGGCATCAGTTCGTAGGGAAATCTTCAAATCGGGACGAAAATCAATTGTATTAAACCGGATCGTAAACATTATTTAAGGGCGGTGTAACTTGTTCTGTATTGTCGTTATCCTTCACAACTGTAGTTGTTATCATTTACAACACTTGAAATACAACCGCCTTCAAGACTAATTTAAGTTAAGTTTGCAGAAAATTTAAGAATGACGCTTTTATTAGTCACTTCATTAAGATTTGAAGTTTTTTTTATCATGAATTCTTGTGATATGAATTTGGTACCGAAAATATTTTTAATCTTGTATTCTATCCTATAAATAAATTTACATCTGGTCTCAAGTTAAAATTTCAGTTCCATAAGCTGAATTCGTAGTTATTCATAAGCTACGCTTTTGATTAATACTTAGAGTAGATTAAAACTCAGATAGGGTTTTAACGTTGAATTTTTAACATTTGGTCACCACCTTTTTGAAATTCATAGCTAACATTTTGTACTTCTACTTGAAAACCTTGCTCAGAAAATTCTTGGATAACTGAATCAATGTACGGGGATCGTTTGCAATCAAGCTTAACTAAAGGAAAAATACGAATTTCTGGAGCTATCCTCATCAGTTCATAGATAGATGATATGTGGAAGTCAAGGGATAAGTGTTCGGAGTAAAGGAAAAGCAAATGAGAACATAAACATAGCTCGAAGCGATAAGCCCGAAGGGCATGCGCGTTGCGACCGTCAGGAAAGTCTAGAGTTGGTAAACATAAGGGTAAATAGCGTTGCGATGAATTATCTGCTTGATAATCCGACAAAAATTTTTCCATTACAGCAAGACGAGCGCGACCAAGCTCATCTGCATCGCGGAAGTTATTCCACATGTAGCGATCGTCGTTTTGCTTGACTTGAGAAATTATCGGTTCGTAATTTGCTTGAATTCTTTCCTTTATCTGTACGGCAGAAAATTGATAAATTGGATCGATCGAAATCACAGAATATCCTAATGCTGTCATTTCAGAATTAAAGCTGGCTGGACCATCACCACAACCTAAAATTTTCTTATTCAAGTCCGTTTCATTCATGTTGAACATTGACTTGTATTCTTCCAGCGATCTTCCCCAAGGAACGACTTCATTAAGTTTCATAAGCTTAAATATTTAGAATATATATGGTGAATTGTCTATAGTGAATTACCCTCTTCAGTAATCTTACGTTAAAAAAGAAACAACTCACCAATATTAAGTTTAGTCAGGTAGTTGAACTTTGGTAACCCAATGAGAATACTCTGGCTCTCGATCCTCCATTACTGCTTTTAGGCGATCGCGTAACATTTCAGTCATTGGACGTTGTTCGGGAAAAGAGTAATTTTCAATACTCAAGATAGAACTAATCTGTGCGGCTGTGCCACAAAGAAAAGCTTCATCAGCAATAAATAACTCCGATTTATCTATTGGTCTTTCTCGAACTGAAATACCTAAATCCGAGGCGATAGTAATGATACTGTCTCGGGTTATCCCCTCTAGAATATCTTGGTCAAAGCTAGGGGTGATCAACTCACCATTTCTCACTAGAAACAAATTCATCCCTGAAGCCTCACTGATTTTTCCTTGGGAGTTCATCATGATAGCCTCATCAAACCCTGAGTTAACAGCTTCTGTTTTGGCTAGTGCCGAAGCAATATAAGATGCACTTAATTTACCTCTGAGTGGTTGACTTCTGTCTTCCTGACGACACCAAGAACTAATCCGACAGCGTACTTCAGGTGCAAATAAATTACTACCCACAGATAAACCGTAAATCAGAAAATCTTTCTCAATTTCATGAAGTCGAGGAGCTATTCCCAAACCAGAAGTGTAGATCAGGGGTCGCAAATAAAAAGGATAATTTGGTTGATTGAGATAGACAAACTCCAGCAGAGTGGATTTGAGAAAATCTGAGGTTATGGAGTATCCAAGAAATTTAGCACTGTTACTTAACCTTTGACAGTGAGCATCTAAGCGAAATAATAAAATTTGATTAGAAATACTTGGTGAAGGTAGACTTCTGATTCCCCCTAATACTGCTGTACCGTAATGTAGAGCGTGGGTTGCAATAGAGATTTGAGCCTGTTCAAAAGGCAAAAAGCTCCCTTGCAAATAAGCTTGTGGGAGAAAAGAGGGAGTAGATTTTTCCCCAGCTTTAGCTGTTTGCTCTGTTGCAGTAGTATTCATTTTTTTGATTTTTCAATGTTTACTTCAATATTTATGTTTAATTTGATCTGCTTGCAAATAGTTCACCATGAACATTAAAATAACACCACTCATTAGTGGTGTCAATCAATGCCCGATCCGCAAAAGCTCGAAAATCTTACTAGTTTAGGACTAACTCGGTATGAAGCTGCAGTATATTTGAGTTTATTAGAACGACAGGACTTCACTCCGTCTCAGGTTGCAACTCGCGCCCAAGTACCTCGACAAAGAATTTACGACGTGTTAGCATCCCTGTGCGATCGCGGTTTATGTGTAGAGCGTCGTTCTGGTAGACAACGACTCTTTCAGGCTGTAGATCCCAGTAATGCTTTACCAAATCTGGTACAAGAAAAACAACGTCAGTACGAAGCAGAAATAGCGCGACAAAATCAACAGACCAAAGAACTTGTGACTGCGTTAGCACCATTGTATTTAGCCGGACATAAGACCCAAGACCCTTTAGCTTATATTGAGGTACTCTCAGAGCCCAATCGAATTGTCGAACGGGGAAGTAATTTAGCCCAATCGGCTGAAGAAAGTATTATTGTGTTCTTCACTTATCCTTCGTTATTGGGCTACGAAGAAGGACTAAAGCTAGTAAAAAATCCCCTTGAACGCGGAATTACTTACCGCAGTATCTATGAATATAGTATTTGGGAAGATCCGAGTAGTCGTGATTTTATTCGTCAATGTCAGGAATGGGGACAGGAAGTTCGTTTCGTTCCAGAAGTTCCTTTTAAAATGCAACTATTTGACAAGAGGACGATACTTCTATCATTGCAAGATCCTTTAGTCAGTACTCCCAGTTTTACTGCTCTGAGTATTAATCATCCAGGTTTAGCAAAAATGTTACAGATTGCTTTTGAAACACTTTGGGGACAGGGGACAGTGGATCCACAGGGAGTAGATCCGCATCAGTTAATTTAATATTCTGGGAATTGGTAATGGAAAGAGATGTCTGAATCAGAATAAATGCTGATGTACTCTGTAAAGTTATGATTTTATGATTTTAAGTATCAAACTGTACCTACATAAATTTTTCATACTTTTTTTCAGCAATCCTCTAAATGCTTACAGGCTATAGGTAAAACAATGGATTTTAATCGTTTGGATTATATCAAAAATGTCAGTGCAGATCGTGGTTGGGCGTATGATTGCTACCCTGTTGGGGCTTATTTCCAGTTGAATTTCAAACAGGGTAAAGGTGTAGAAACTCATGCTTCAAATCTAAAAAAAGAATCTTCGATCGTCCTTTCTCAAAGACGAAGAGGTGATAATAAGCGGTACTTGACTCATGTTGTTGAACTGGTTAATGAAAAAAGTGAAGATGAACGCCAGTGGAAAAAAGAAGAATTGTGGGGTATTTTTCGATGGGTTAAAGTTCATTGGGTTGCAGACTTCAACGATCTCAGACTTATTGATGAAGAAGTGATAGGAGTTAACTGGGGTTGGTACGACACTAAAGCCAAATTGTTAGAAAGTCCAAATTTGATGCGTCAGCGGAATATAGAAGAATTGAGATCGGACTTGAAAGAAGCATTCAGCCAAAATCGTAGTTCGTAGTCATGACTTTGTTGTCTGCAGTGTTAATAGCCCTCTGTAAAACATGAATGATACTAAATTACAAAAAATACACTTCGATCGCCTAAAGCTAAAGTACAAAATAGGTAGTACTGGGAATGTTACGTTTGATAGTTTTCTCTATTTAATATTGCGAAAAGCTGAGTTAGGTATGCAGGTGACAGAGTTAGAGATTCAATGGTTAACAGAAAATCGTCTGTTCAATTGTGTTGACTCCATTTCTTTACAGCAATACGAAGCAGAGGAAGAAAAGAGATTAAAATCTGAGTTAATGGAACTGCGAGCCAAATATCGCATTCCAGATAATATAGAGCTTCCGATTGCTAGTCCCATCGATTCAGTACTGTGGAAATTAGAAACCAACTATAAACTGGCAAATTCAGATATTGAAATACTACGTACTCATAATCTTTCAGAAACAATTGCTTTAATCAAAGACATTGAAAATTTTTTAAAGCTAAAAAATAAGTTCAAAGTTACTCAAGGCTCTAATATTTTTCCTGAAGAACCTCTTTATCTCATCCTGAAAAAGCTTTCTGCAAAAGAAGAGCTATCTGACTCTGAAGCGGAATGGCTTTTAAATTCAGGGTTACAAGAAGTATTTGAAACTTATCAACAGCAAAAAAATATAAGAAAAGCCGAACTTGAATTCTTGGAATTAAAATCAAAATATCAGGTTGATTCTTATCCAGAAACCGTTATTTCTAGCAAACTTTATGCCATATTAAAAAAACTAGATTCTGGAGACACTTTAAACCATAAAGATGGGCAATGGTTAAAAAAGAAAAAATTAAACTCTCTAATTAAACTAGATGAAGAACAAAGAATAAGCAGATTATTTATCGAACTAAAAGAAACGTATCATGCTACTCAACATAATGATACAAAAGTTTGCGATATCCCCACAGGGGATGCGTGTTCACCACAGGTGCGTCTAAGTGATCACTTATTTAAAGTGCTGATAAGAATGGCTTCTTGTGACACAGGTGTTTCAAAATTATTGAGAATAATTCAAACATTTCCCGAACATTTCAAATCTGAACTACGTGAAAAAGATATTAATTGGTTAACAGAACAAGGACTTCCTGAAACTGCAGCAATTGCTCATAAAATTCATTTTCAATCTTTAAAAAGTAAATATCGGATTATAGGTCATAATTTACCAGCAGACCCATTCTACTTAATTATGCTCAAACTTGAGCGTGAAGAGAGGTTAGATCCAAAACAGGTAGTTCAATTAATTGAAGAAGACAGTCTGTCCAAAGGTGGAAAAATTGCGATCGCTCACTGCAGGTTAGAAGCAATATTTTACGAACAAGAGTATCAACGAACTGGGAATAAGTGGAATCTACCTAGTGCAAGCAGTAACTGGCGTAAAGCTTGTGAACCAAAAAAAGCCTTAAAACTTACAGAAAATCTAAATTGGAATAAGGTGCGAGAGGCTGACCTTAAATCTGCTTTGCTAGTAACAAGAGGTGCTGCTTTTCGCGATTTGGCGCAATTGGAAGAAGCAGAAAGTTGCGCTATGCAAGCAATGGAATCCCAACCTGATAACCACCAGCCTTACACTTTAATGGGAGCGATTTGTTATGACCAAGGTAGATATACTGAAGGCGATACCTGGTTTGATATGGCTGCAAAACGGGGTGCTAACGATACAGACGATGAAATTGAAAGAATTGTCAGAATGACAAAAGATAAGGATAAACGCATAGCAGTTGTAGAATATCTTCTAAACAAAGATCCAAAGCGCTATAAGTGGGCAAAGTCCGATCTAAATTAAGATAAAAACAGAGGCTTTACGTGGATGAGTTCCGATATACAGCTTTCACAAATTTCATCTCTCCTTCCATATCACCATCTTTGATAACACCTGCAGGCTTCCATCCCAGGTGAAGATAAAAACCATAAGCTCTTAAACTTGGGTCATTTCCTGTTAACAGCCAAATTTCCTCAATGTTTTGGGAAAATAACCATTCTTCAGCTTTTTGTACCAGAGCTTTACCCACTCCGCGACCCTCAAAGGATGGAAGGACAAATACCCCAAAAATTGTTTTGTCTGTTGCATTAGCAATTGAAAAACCAATCGACTTACCATCGATATCTGCGATCCATGCACAACAGTCATTTTGCAACATTTGAGTAACTGTTTCTGGAGTAATACCCAATTCAGAAATCTCCTCCCGAGACTGATGATTTTCAGTCACGCTAGTTCTAATTTCAAACATGGTTTCAATATCTTCTATTTGAGCTTCTCGAATATTCATTTATTTTAGATTTTCTATTTATTTGGATTTTTACACTACATGTAATCTAGTTGTAGTGTATTGTATTACCGTTGGTATATGCAAGCTTTAGGTAAAAAGATGGCTCTCGAAGAACCCAATCAAATAAACAGATGTTTTATTCGTATTGATGCTGAGAAGCTGACTTTAGATCGAGTTCATCACATGAACTAGGAAATATAGCACTACGAAGCTACGTTAGGACCCGCTTAAGCCATAGGTATCAGGCTTATTTCCTACGGACACGCTATGCTAATGACTTTTTACTTTTTACTTGCGCGTAGCGCTATAAATGCAAATCTCAATTACTCCTATGATTTTTATGACTCCATAGAAATCAAAATATGTTGAATTTGCGCTGCAATTTCATTCATTCTCGTCTCACTAACTCGCTCTTCTTCTGAAGCACCAAGATATTTGAAGATTTTAGTACTTTTGTAATCTTCTGGTTGATTTACCATGCGAGGAACAATGTGAAAATGAACGTGGGGATGTTCTGGTGATTCCGCAAATTGCATTACGTAAGTTTTCACACAGCCAGTTACTTTTTTCAAAGCAATAGAAACACGACGAACTGCTACACCCAAGTCAATAGATTCATTTTCAGTCAGTTGATCAATTGCTTCTATATGTCTGTGAGCAACTAAAAGCAGCCACCCAGGTAAAGTACTATTAAAACTGTGAACTACATCCCAATTTTGATAACGATAAATATTATCCCATAGTGGAGCTTTACCTCGATCGCGTAAACTAATAAGTTCGCAGGTTTTACATTTATTCACATTTGTATTTTTGTTTGGTTACAAATATAATTCTTATTTTATTACTTTGATATCTTCAATCGGCGTTTTAGCCTTATTTTTTATCAATATACCTATGGAATTAAGGTTTTATCTTACGCTCTACTCCGAATCTATAAAAGTATTGATAGTTATACTATGTAAATAAGTGGAGACTGATTCCACTTTGAATATATTTATCACAATAATAGAAAAAACGTTAGACTTATTATATGACCGGTAACGATGAGAATATATTCGATTTTAATGCTATATATTTGGTTAAATTTTAGGGGGTTATAGTGGACAAAATTATAAGTAGAACATACTTAGTAAAATTGAAGTCATAAAATTTAAGGTACTTGCTTTAAGATATTTACGAGACAAGATATCATTTGCCAGTAATATATTAATTATTTTTGTTGTTTGAGTTGTTGTGTCAGCAAGATATCGAACTTATATCAGTGATTTATGAAGATAATTTTCATCTTCAACTCTGCAAGAGTTCTTACTACTTAGAAATGAAATTTTGAACTCTTTCTTACAGAATAGCATTAATTATGTTAGCTAATCTCGGTGTTAATTATTGACTTAATACATTTTTGCAAGTTTCTTATTTTGAGTTAGAAGATGAAGTTAACTTTAAGATAGAAAAGTCAGATTAACATCAAATTTAGTTGATTAATTTATATATTATGCTCTCATATCTGAGCGATTCTGATGTGGGTAATATACCCATTAGCTATATCTCAGCAACTAGTAGCAACAATGAAAATTGGCAAGAAAGTAAACATAATTTTAATCTTAGTTTTCGTATCTGGTATTTTAATTAGTGGTGTTGCACTGTCACAAGTATTAGAACAAAAAGCAAAAAGTGAGATTAGTAGCAACGCACAGGATCTCATGCATATGGTTAACTCAATTAGAAAATATACAAACACTCAGGTAGAACCTATTTTGGAGCCAAGATTTGATACAGAAGAAAGGTTTATATCCCAAGCAATACCAAGTTATTCGGTCAGGGAAGTATTTGAAATTTTTCGTTATGACAAAAAGTACAGTAATTTTCTTTACAAAGATGCTACATTAAACCCAGTAAACCTGAGAGATAAAGCTGATGTATTTGAAACAAAAATTGTAAATAACTTTAAAAAGAGTTCAAATTTAAAATCTATAAATGGTTTTCGCAACATATCTGGAGAAAATCTCTTTTATATTGCCCGTCCTTTTAAAATAGAAGATGAATCATGTTTGCGTTGTCATAGTACTCCAGAAAAAGCTCCTAGAAGTCAAATTGCGACTTATGGGAGGAAAAATGGTTTTGGCTGGAAGCTAAACGAAATAGTTGCGACTCAAATCATTTACGTTCCTGCACAAGAAATTTTTAATAATGTCAGTCGTTCCTTTTATCTAGTTATTGGAGTTCTATCTAGCATTTTTGCTTCCATTGCTATAGCTATGAATATTTTTCTGAAAAAAATTATATTACGGCGGCTCAAAAATATAGCTAAAGTTGCAGAGAAAGTAAGTATCGGTGACATGGAAGCAAAATTTGAAAAACAGGATAAAGATGAGATTGGAGCATTAGCTGAATCTTTTAACAGAATGAGATATAGTTTAGAAATCGCAGTAAATATGTTAAATCAAAGAATACGATAATAAATAATATACAAAATCGAAAACAAAGATAGTAGTAGTGTTTGTTGGTAATCTAATTTTTCACTTTTGCAATTATTTTATTTTCTCCAGCATTTTAATTTTAAATTCCACGGCCTGCATTGGATCGGGAATAACTTCTGCAACTTTATTAACTAATTCTAGTGCAGAAATATATTGATTTTCTGTCAGTATATTTTGAATTATAAAATTAGCAAAAGGACCAACTAAATAAGCTAGCTCACGCGTACATTCGTGGATAAATTTAGCATCTATCTCAAAATTCTGATTTTTGTTTTGAGGGTTACAGTTAGATGTGTGTGAAGTTAAATTTCTTGAAGTTGAATTTCTTGAGGTTGAATTTCTTGAGGTTGAATTTCTTGATGTTGGATTTCTTGAGGTTGAATTTCTTGATGTTGAAGTTCTCGACCTAGGATTTGTTGGACTTAAATTAGGTGAAGATATATTTTGCTGGTTTGCACTTCCTGAAGTTGGATTTTGTAACCCCAGATTATTTGAGTTTATATTATTTGAATTTGTACTGTTTGAACTTAGACCTTGTGAATTTACATGTTTTAAAATGGCTATTGCTTGCTCTTTGAATTTATTCCTATGTTCTGGCAATGTGAATGAAGCCAAAATCCCCACAAGTTCTTGAAAATTTCTAGATTGTGGTAATACATTTTCTAGAATAGTTACTGCAACAGGTCCAATAAATTGCTTCAGTAGATTTTCTATTTGAGTATAGTATTGACCATTTAGGGCGAAGGAACGAGTAGGATTGGTAAAAGATTTTTCAAACTCAGGAAGTGATGCTTCGGTTTTGGGTACGATTTGTGACTTACCGCAAGTATCATCCGATAAGTGTGCTTGAGCATCATAATTTTTAGCATTATTTGGCTGTATAGGCGTACCATTATATACAGTTGTTGGGGGTTCGGTATTAGTTGGATAACTATGTGAATTTGAATGGGATCTTAGATGTTCCGATCGTTGGGTGTCGAGCTGTTGTGATCTTTGAAAAGCAGCTGAGATATTACCTGGTAAAATATCAATTACTCCTCGAGTACCTGACAACCAAGTATAAGTCTTAATACCAGTTCTTTGAACAGCACTTTGCAACTGAGTAATCCATTCAGCAACCGATAAGCCCGTAAAAGGTTCAGATTTTGCAAGAGTTTCTATAATTATCTGAGAAAATAATTCTGGTCTTCCGATTGGAGAAGCTGCTGCTATTAAGCATTGTGCTTGCTCCGAGTTGAGTTGTAAATCTTCAACCCAACTTTCTAAACCATTAGCTCCAGGACAATCCAAGATAATTATTTGTTTGCATATTCCTGAATGACGCAACTGTTGTCTTAACCAAGAACGACTCAATCTGGCTCCAGAATCCAAAACGAACCAAGCTTCTCCTTCTTCTATTTCCTCAATTTTTCCACGTAAATATAGCAGCTTAGTTGGAGTATTTTGAATTATGTTATATCCAGATACATTAGATCCAGAATTAATTTGTGCTTGAACTCTCCCCTTTTGTTGGATAAATTGTTGAATACTTGCTCGTAAGTTTGAAGAACTTTTGTTATCGAGATAATATTCCACTTCAAATTCACCAGAACCACCTAAAAAACGAGCAAGATTAGTGGTAGTCTTTGTATTTCCTAACCCATCAACAGTAAAAGCATATCGCTGTTTTGAAGATTGAACTCGAGATTGAACGGAGTGAGACTTGAAACCCAGAACTAATTCTCCAACTCCTTCCACAATGCGTTTTGGAGTTTGTAGTGGATATTCTGGATAAAGTTCGCTATCCCCACGACGTAGTTTATGTTCATTAATTAAACGTAACTGTTGATTTAACTTGTTGATATATTGCAGTGTATGACGATAAACGTACTTATACAGACCATCTGCCTCGATAATACCTTGATAATCTGCAGCTCCACCCAATAACCCCTGCATTAAATAATAAGTAAAAACTCCATGCCCCAACTCAGGAAACTCCCAAGATTGCTGTCCGTGATCGCAAGATAGTAAAGCACAAAATCCTTTGCTTTTAGCAGCGCGTTGTCGTAATAACTCCATAAACTTTGGTGTGGAGTTAATTAAAGCTTCTGATGCACCTGCATCCCTAGATAGACCTCTATTTCCTCCCAACAACATTACGTTCCCGCTGTGACAGGTATCTAAACATAAGAGTTGTTGGTGGGCTGAACTACTCCCAAGCAATTGTAATAATTCTTGCATTACTAAACCAGTATTTAGCAGGTCACCTTTACGAGTGTCAGCCATACACAGTACTGGTTGCTGAGTATCTTCATCTAACATTCCATGTCCGGAAAAGTACAATATTACTGAGTCACGGGATTGTGCTTGAGTGACTATTCTTCCTAAGCTATTACGAACTTGGCTTAATGTAGGAGGTTTTTCTGTAAAGTCGTTATGGACAATAACTTCCTTATTGGGAAAATTATGAATTGCTTGGGTCATAGCATCTCCCAAACCTTTACAGTCCACAGCAGGATAACGTAAAGAAGGTAAACTTTTATCCTGGTACTGGTTAACGCCTACCAATAAAATCCACAGTTTAGCTTCTCCTGTTCTTAATGTATATGTAGAGTGACTAGCACCAATACCTATAGGAGACATAGCGATTTCCTTAATGTTAATAGCTTTGAAAATAAAAAATAGGGATAATCATCGAGCTTTGACCACAAATAATATTGCTGAGACCTATCTCAATAACTAACTAATTAAAAGATAATCGAGAAGAAATAGGGAAGAAAAATTAATCTCAAATAACGATTAAGGTTTTTATAAGCATATATTTAGGAAGTTGAAAACCAAAATAATATACTTCTTGTACGCTTATAAATATTCGAACCCTTGATTTTCCAAGGCTTGACAGCAATAGTTTTTACAATAAAATATACATCGATATCACATTAGTGACTCTTATACAACAACGGCAACTTGTAAATCTCAAGTATTACTTAGTAATATTAGATTCACTACTTGTATGGTATTCCTTCAGTAAACTCAGAACCACTAAATATCATTATAAAAACTTTCACTTGTAATAAACTAGTAAATAGAAAAATAAACATTCAAAAGAAAAATTCGAAATAAAAATTCCCTCATTGCGTACTTTGCTTTATTAGTTATGTAGATAAATCTATGCTGTACCTATGCAAATAATGAGGAATCAATTATGCAAGCACGCAAGACCATTATCAGGTTATTCACAACCTTTTTACAATTTGATAGCGATAAAGCAATTGGTTGGGTAACTGATGGGAGGTTAAGGCGAAATATAGTAAATTCCCAAGTATATTCATCAGAAATCGAAAATTCGGAAAATTTTTGGGTAACTTATTGGTATAAACAATGGCAAGACAATCCAAAAAGTCTAGCAAAAGAACACTTGTTAGCCTACTTGCAAGAAACATGTTATTGGGTCGCGAGTAAAACTGTTAAAAATATTTATTCCCCACAATATACGGTATCTGACTGCTTTCAAATGATGATCGCTCGTACCGATAAAGTCCTAAAGGGATTCAAACCTGAAATGGGTTTCGGTCTCAAAAATTATGGAAGTGCAATTTTTAGTAGCGAACTCAAAGAATTATTGCGTCAAGAGCAGGAAATTGATATTTGTACTAATTGGCGATTGTTACGAAAACTGACTCAAAAGCGGTTGACAGAATCCTTAGAAAATATTGGAATGAACTCAAAAATTATAGAGCGTTACATCTTAGCTTGGAAATGTTACCAAATGCTCTATACTCCTACGCAACGTACTGGAACCCGCAAACTGCAAAAACCAACCCTACAAACATGGGAAGCAATAGCTGAACTTTACAATAATCAACGCCTGAAGCAATTACCTACAAACACGCCAGAATGCAGTCCTGAAATTATTGAAAAGTGGATGGTAGCTAGTGCAAAAGCTGTGCGTGCTTATTTTTATCCCAGCCATATTTCATTGAATGTACCCCATGGAAATAGTGAAGCTTCCAGGGAACTAATTGATGATTTACCAGGAGATGAAGAAAAATCACCAATATCTCAAATTGTTATTCAAGAGGAGAAGCTTGCCAGAGAGGTTCAGCAAGATAGAATTAAAAGTGTTTTACTTACAGCATTGGAAGAGCTTGATGAAGAATCAAGAAAAATTATCCAGTTATATTATGGTGCCGAACTCAGCCAACAGCAAATTGCCAAAAAGCTGGAAATGAAGCAATATAATATTTCCCGTCGTCTTAGTAAATCAAGGGAAGTTTTACTTTACAAGCTTGCTGCTTACTGTAAAGAGTCGCTGCATATCTCTTTAAACCCACCGGTACTTGATTATATAAGTACCCTTATGAAGGAATGGTTAAAACTCAAATTTAACCCTCCGACCTCTGAAATGGAGAATTAGACCATGATTGTCACACCAATGACGGAATTAAACCATTTGTGGTTAGAAATACCCCAAAGCGAACAACAACAAGCTTGGGAAGAAAGTCAATCTTTTTCTACAGCAAGCAATTGTTGGAATGCTTATTTGAATCGCTTAAGTATCAATGCTTTCCTTCCCTGGTTGCAGGAATATGCACCTGGTGCAAGTATTTTTCCTAATTCTGCTGCATTACCAAGTTTTTGGGAAGTCGTTAATGGTACCGCAATAGACTTTCAGGGAATGCGTTTAGTGTTGATCCCCAGTGATGCGATCGACTTAAGTGAATTACGCGTTCCTCAAGAATGGGTAGATATTCCAGGTTGGGTGGCTGATTACTACGTAGCAGTACAAGTTAATCCAGAAGAAGAGTGGGTAAGGTTTTGGGGCTACACTACTCACGCACAATTAAAAAACCAAGCTCGCCAAGATTTGAGCGATCGCAGTTATTGCTTAAATGGAGAAAACTTAATTGCAGATCTGAGTGTTTTGTGGGTAACACATCAACTTTGTCCTGGAGAAGTTACCCGTGCTGAAGTTAAACCTCTACCCGAATTAGGATCTGCGCAAATCAAAAACCTACTAGTGCGTTTAGGAAATTCAGAATTACTTTTACCCCGTTTAGAAGTGCCATTTGTAACTTGGGGCGCATTATTAGAACATGGAGGTTGGAGACAACGCTTATACGAACTTCGCCAAGGAATTAGAAAACAGTGGTCAGTTCCCCAATGGATGCAATTAGGTGTATCAAATATAGCTACATCTGCAGGGTGGAGAAGCATCCAGATACGACCTGCTCACCTCGGAGCGCGAAGTGCTGAAACAGCATCAGGACTACAAATGATAGTAAGAGAATTAATCATTGATAATCAAACGTATCAATTACGAATACAACCCAAAGATAAAATCGAAGATAGAATATGGCGTTTTGAATTGCGAAATACCAATCCTAACGCAATGATTCCAAGTGGATTTAAATTAAAACTACTTACTGAAGACTTACAGCCATTTCCTGGTAACCAAGCGAAAGCAAAAACTTATGTGGAACGCCTTTATATAGATGTTGCTTTATCAGAATCTGAAGAAGGATTGGTTTGGGAAGTAGAACCACTACCAGAAAATTTTGAAAGGGAAATTTTGATTTTTTAAACAAACAGTTTTGAAGAAGTAAATAATAATGCGCTGTTGTACTTGGCTATTGTTAAGCTAACTTCTAGTTATGCCGATGACCAAGCTCAAAATAAATAAAGGCTATTCCATATCTATCTAGTTTAAGACACAATTCAATACTACTGACTGAAGATCAGTCGAAAGTCATAGATTTAAAAAAATTTTTTCTCCAGGGTGCAATGAAAATCGTTGCGCAACAAAATTTTCCTGCCAAATTTTATTAATTCTTCACGCTTTTAGTCATCTCTCGATTCGCGTTATCATGTACTAATTAAGTATGACTGAAGAATTTGATTACCTACTTCATCAGTTTGTGTGCTGTATATTTTAAAGCCCAAATCTAACAAAAATAACTAACCTGCAACTAGTCACCTGTAAACCTGTAAATTAAAACTGAATAAATTACCATGCTTACAGAAATTTATCGCGGAACCCTGGTCGATAACCGTTATGTCATTAAAAAATTTCTGGGACAGGGAGGTTTTGGTAGAACTTATTTAGCGTCAGACACTCGACGTTTTGACGAATCCTGCGTTCTGAAAGAATTTATCTCTACAAATTCCAACCCAGAAATTCTTCGCAGATGCCAAAATTTCTTTCAACGGGAAGCAAGAGTATTATACCAAATTGAACACCCACAAATTCCAAAGTTTAAAGCTTGCTTTACGGAAAAAGAACGGTTATTTATTGTTCAAGAATTTATTGACGGCAAGACCTTTTCTAAGATTTTAAGCGAACGCTTGGCGAAAACAAAACAGCCATTTAGTGAAACTGAAGTCCGTAGTTGGCTATTAGAACTATTACCAGTTATAGATTATATTCACGGGCAACATATTATCCATCGTGATATATCACTAGATAATATCATGTTTAGCAAGCAACAAAACAAACCTGTTTTGATTGACTTTGGAGTCGTAAAAGAAAAATTTACTCAATTTTTTGCTGTTGAATCTAGTCAACAACAAATGTGTGGTTCGGTGGTAGGAAAAATTGGTTATTCTCCACCAGAACAATTACGTATGGGCTATTGCTACCCCTGTAGTGACCTTTACGCGCTAGGTGTTTGCGCTATTGTTTTATTGACAGGTAAAGCACCATTCATGCTCATAGATAGTTCCTTAGAATGGAACTGGGAATCATATGCTAGACTCAGTGATGATTTGAGTCGAATTTTGAGGAAAATGCTCGCAGAAAAACCAACTCAACGTTATCAATCAGCCAAAGAAATATTATTAGAACTGCAGCATTATAATTCTGATATCAATATATTACCTACAACTGTACAAACAAATAATTTAAAATCTGAGAATCAGTCTCATACAATACCAGAAAAATATTTAGAAGAAAAAATTATATCTTCAGATAATAAAAAAGGACTTAGAAAAGACACTCAATTAAATTCTCAACCAGAGATTAAAGATACTATAGCTGATAGTCAAAATTTTATTAATTACTGTCAACAAGAACTAACTTCTTTTGTTGGTCCTTTTGCAAAAATTTTAATGCAACGTACTTTAGAAAGTAATCCTGCAATCGCACCTGAAAAACTGGTAGAAGTACTTAGTGAAGCAATTTCTCAGCCAGAAAAGGCAGAAGCATTAAGAAATCGGCTACAAAACTATTTATATCGTTATTCAAGTCCTTCTCAAGTACAGGATAATAATAATGATGAATCTTTAAATCCAGTAACTACTTTTAGTCCAAAATTCATCGAGAACTGTCGAAGAGAACTTACTACTTTTGTCGGGCCATTTGCTAGTATTATTATTGATGATACTTTAAATGGTAACCCCGATCTAACACCAGAAGAATTGATCGAAAATCTAATATTACAAATACCTGATTCAGAGAGAGCAGAAAATTTTAAGCGCCGAATCAGATCGTTTTATTAGCTTTGATAGTCAATTGATAACATTAGTTTTTGTTCGCTTTTAATTTTTTTGCAGTTGTTATGAACCAAAAATTAAACTTACTGGTGATGAGAACCCACGCAAGAATAATAATGTTTGATTTATATTTGCTGCTCTTTTGCGCCAATCTGTAGGTGTTTGAAACCACCTGTTGGGGTAATGCCAGAGAAGGTGTCACAAAGTGCCAACGTGGCTGAAAGCATTATCATGAAAGACTTCTAGAAGACGAAATTTAATGAAGGTATTAAAACTTAACGCAGTTCCTAGAAGAATTTTACACGCATTGCCTTGTTATCTTGCGCTTGCTTCCACACTCTGCGTTTTGGTGCGTTGCATCCACCAACCGACAAGAGGAAATTGAATCCAGAAAGAAAAGTAGAAGAACGTCAAATACCAGTATGGAATAACAAACCCGATTCCAAGCCCCTTGTAAACGGCCAGCAGCAGATAGTCATATACAAAAAGCGGAAGCGTCAGGTATAGGGCCAGCCAACACGAGTTGACCAAATGCTTGCCGTCAGTCCAGTACTTTTTGAGGGTATATTGCGTAATCGGAAAATAGATGAGTGTGACGAAGACACAAACTACAATTTTTGCCCAAAAGTACCATTGCTGGTAATAGTCGGGAAGTCCAATTATGTAAAAAATGAGCCAAGTAATGAAGCTGTATGGAAGCAATTGGAAGTGTTTCTTAGTGTTCATATTTCCTGTAGTCGTCAGTAGCACTTTTCTTGCAACTCTATTTTTATACGATTACACAAAGTCAGGACGAAAGTACATTTTAATCACAAGCTAGAACCCTGATTAAATCGTTCAGCTTTTTTCTAACTCAATTTAAAATGGGCGAACCGTGTGTATTAAAACAAGATTTAGCCTTGAAAACTAAATATGGTAAGGGTTCTATAATGAGCAGTTGAAACTTACCAAAATCCCTATCAGGGATTGAAACGTGATTGGTTGCTGTGGTGGGAACAAGATAGAAGGTTAAAACTTACCAAAATCCCTATCAGGGATTGATGAAACGCCCAACCCCCGTTGAAACTTACTAAAAATCCTATTAGGAATTAAAACCCAATATTCCTAGACTAAGCGGTGGTAGTTTATTGTTAAAACTTACCAAATAATTTTACTAAATATCAGCAGAATTAATCCTTATCTCTATTGGTATTAAAACGATATTTTTCTAAAGCTCTAATTGCCATTACTAAACTTATCTTCATTCTGGTAAACGCTTCTACTAGATTACCTATTTCATCTTTACTAACTTTACCACCAAATTTTTTATCAAATTCAGCTTCCATATTACCAGTACTAACAGCTTCAGCAACATTAACAACATGTTTGATTGGTCGAACAACATATCGTTTTACCCAATAATTAGTCATGCAAATAGTAAAGGCGAAAATTACAGTTACAATACTCATAACAATTGCAAGTGATGTATTTGCCTTTTGCAAAACTTCCGTGGTTGGAATAGAAAGAATTTGAGTACCTAATGGTTTATTTAATTGCCAGCCAAATCCATTTTTATCGCCATACATTTCAATCATTGCTTTGGGTGCAACATCTGGCGTACTGTGACATTCCAAACAACTAGATTCAGTGATTGCTAAAGGGCGAGCAATGTAAAAATATCTCTCATTACCAAAATTTCTAAATCCTGATATTTCAGCATTTAGATCGGCAGTTTTACGAAGTTTTTCGATAATTTTAACTTCAAACTCATCAGCTTTATCTTTAGGATTAGTGGGATTTAGCATTGCTTCTTTATACAAAAAATCTTTGTACTCATCTTGACGTAGTTTCTCAAAGACTCTCCGAGATGCATAAGAAGGAACTATCTGAGGTAAAAACTCCTCTTTTTCTAACCTTTCTTTTAATTCAGGTGTTGTTTCAACACTTGTATAAGAGCGAACAGAATTTAAGGTGCTAAACAATAATTTAGTATTAGAGGTGATTTCTTCTTGAGCTTTATAGTTGAGGATTTTAGTGAAAGCTATACCACTAAATATGATTCCTCCTAAAAATATAACCGTGAGTAAAATAGTTAATTTCCTAGCTAAACTTAAACTTCGAAATATTTTCTCAATTTTTCTAAACATTTTACTTATTTGTAATTCGTAATAAATAATTGGTAATATTTTTATTCATTATTACCAATTTGATTAATTCTTCACTTATTGAATATTAACTTCTTGATATTAAAGTTATTGAATTCAAGTTTACAAGTTTATGAAATTCAGATTGATTAAGCTCATAGTTATGACTTACTTTTGGGCTTATAACTCACTAAAAAGCTAAATAATATTAAGGAAAATATAATAATAACACTACCAATATAACAAACTCCTTGTATTCCTGAAATTCCGAATATTATCCCAGCTAAAATTGGACCTATTGCCCTTCCAATTGATTGAACCGTGACATTAAGTGACATAAAACCAGCCCTATAGTCTTTTGGGGCTAACTTGGCTAAAGAAGCTTGGAGTGAAGGAAAAGCTAGCGCTTCAACTATCCCAATTAAAATACAAGGAATTACTAGCATTTTGATTGAGGTAACTGTAGGAATTATCCACAAAGCTACAGAAAAAATAACCAAGGAGATTTGGATTAATCTAGTTTCAGAAACTCTGCGAGCAAATAATCCCACAAGGAAAGCAAAAAATGTTAGGGATATGGAATTCGTAGTAAATATTATTCCAATTTCCATGCTTGAAGCACCTAAGGTATCTCCAGCCATTATTGGAGTAAAAGTATAAAATGCTCCAAATTCAATCATGAATAAAGCAATAATTGCTAAAAACAGTCCCAAAACTTGACGATTTTTAATACTCTTACCGACATTGATGATATACCTTTTGAGTTCAAATTCCCGATTGCTATATCGTTTTTCTGGTAATTTAAGTGCTAGCAATACCAGTAGTGCAACAGGAACTGCTAATAATGATAGCCCAAAAGTGTATCGCCAATTAACTGCGGCTAACGCCCCTCCTAAAGGAGGATAAAATGTGGAACCGACACCAATCGCAGTCGCATTCACAGCCATAGCTGCAGTTAGTTTTTTCCCGGTATATAAACCACCTATAATTGAGAGAACTAGAGACTCTAAGCTTGCTGCACCAAGACCCTGTAAAATTCGCCATTCTATAAGACTACGAAAGTTTGGTGCAAAAGCACACAAAATACCCCCGAGGGCAAATACTAGTAATGAGGGGATTAGAATTTGTTTAAAACCAAAACGATCTGCCAAAATCCCAAAAATTGGAGTTCCAAGTGCTACTGGGATTAAAAAAGCAGCCATTATTAATCCCATGCGATCTAGCGATACGTTCAATGCTTCAGCAATACTCGGTAGCATTGGACTAACACTAAACAAAGGTAGAATTGCTATCATAGTGATACTGACAACAATAAAAATATTTTTATCTTGGTAGATATTACCTTTTATTTTAGAATTAAAATTTGTTGATGATGTATTCATTGTTTTTGTCTAGTAAATGTTAATTTTATATGGTTCATAGTTAGATAATTAACGTGGGCTAAAACTCTAAAAATGAAATTTAATCCCACAATTTATATCGATTAAGATTGGATTATATAGCTAGTTATTTGTAGGGTACAGATAAACTAATTTATGCATTTTTTTATTATGTAAAAGATATATAATTCATGAGTTTCACGAGATGGATAGCATCATCAATTGATTAAATAATGAGTTAATTAAATAACGTTTGATATTGCATATCACAATAAAAAAATATTCTCTGCGCAATTATTTTACGCAGAGCAAAATAAAATATGATTAAAATTACGTTCAGTAAGAATAATTTAATAATCTGCAATTCTGGAATTTGGGATGATATATTACGCAACACTTATAGCTGCGCTAATAACACCCTAATTTTGTACTTTATTTAATCTGTATTACTTAATTATTAATAAGCAAATAAAAAAACTATAATTTATTGTTCTCAGGATATTTGAAACACAAAAGATACCATATCCCTTTTCCCGAAACCAATACGAACCTGTGGAGCTATCTTGTACCAAATTCCAGGAAGCATTGGATATTTATTAATGTAAGTACCATTAGCACTACCCATATCTTGAATAAAGTAGTCTTTCCCATCAAAACGAATTTGGGCGTGTTTGCGCGAAACAAATTCAGCATGGGGAAATTCAGATAAATTGATATCTGGAACTTCACTTTTACTCAACTTACCAATTGTTATGATTGAGAAATCTTCAGGTAACTCAATTACCTTATTAGTCTCTAGATGAAATAGTTGTGGAACTGGCGTTTGTAAAATTGTCGGAGATGCAAAAGATGGAGGATTTACAAGTTGTTCGGTAACTTCAACACCAACTTCTCGTTCTGAAATTGAAATTGAATTTTCTTTAGAAGTACCTTGAGAAGCACCTTGAATAACTGGAGTCAGTAGAACACCAAATACTACGAAGGAAATGATTGCAAAAGTAGCAGCACTAAAAAAAACTCCATGTATTCCCCATAGACTAAGAGCAAAACTCCCCAGCATAGGACCCAATGCTTGTCCCATAGATTGCACGCTGGCGTTAACAGCCATAAATCCACCTCGGGAATCTTGTCTGGAAAGTCCAGTTAACAGCGCCAGACTTGACGGTAGTGCAAAAGCTAATGATATACCAAACAGAACATTGGGGATTAAAAGCAGCCACAAACTAGGAAGTAATGGAGTAATAAATAATGCTAAAGCACTAATAAGAAAGGAAATTTTAATTAAATTAATTTCTGAGGTTAATTGCGATAATTTTCCCAACTGCGAAGCAGTCAAAGCTAAAACAAATGAAGATGTACAAAGAATAATACCATTAGTAAACTCAGAGGAACCAAAAGAATTTCCCGCTAAAGTAGGAATAAAGGTAATAATAGCTCCAAACTGAATCATAAATGTAGCGCCTATTGCAAACAAAAGTCCGGCAACAGAACGATTATTAACGCTTTTCCAAGTATTTTTTAAATAGGCTCTGAGATTTTGTTTGGGAATATCAGTTGGTCTTTTAGGTAATTTCAGAACCATGAGCACCAACATGACAAGAGGGAAAGCAAAAACTGCAAGTAAAAATGGATATCGCCAATCTAATTCTCCTAAAGCTCCACCGATTAACGGGTAAATGGCTGAAGAAATACCAATTACGCTAGCATTGATTGCCATGACTGTAGCAATAGTTCTGCCAGTATATATATTCCCAATCATGGTGAGCGCTAAAGAATCTAGGGGTGCTGCACCTAAACCTTGTAAAAATCGCCACCCTAAAAGTGTATTGAAATCCTCTGAAAAAGAGGCGAAACCTCCAGCGACTGCAAACAGTATCAATGAAGGAACCAAAACCTTTTTAATGCCAATACGATCAGCTAAAACTCCTAATATAGGAGTTGCAATTCCAACTGGAATCATAAAAACCGTCATTACCAACGCAGCACTTGAAATATTGAATTTTTCGGCTAAAGCTGGTTGTATAGGTGCAATTGTTAATCCACCCATAATTGCAGTCAAAGTCACACCAACAATTATGTAAAGATTTTTATCTTTGGCGACATTTTGTGATTTGTTATGCTGTGATTGTATAGATAAGTTGTTCATGCATTTAAAATAATATCAATAGGGATGACTTAGATGGACTCATATATCAATAGAAGTAGTTCTATGAAATTTATGCAGTTCAAAAATCAACTACCCATGCTTAAAAGTCTGCAGGCTTAGAACTGAACCCACAGGTTGACAGACAGAAGAGACTTTCACCAACAGTATTTGGGGAAAGAGCAAGAACTCATATCAGAGAATGTGCAGCTTTTTCTGTTAATTAACACTGCTCTAATAAAAACACAGCATTTTTAAAATTAAGTCTGAGAATTGTTTCTTATTCTTTGTGAAAAACTCCAGTGTAACCAATTTTTTTGGCTTGGAGTATGAGAAACTTCAAACTTTGTTTTGAGTTTATGAGCAAAAGCACCTAGAGTAACAGCAAAAATAAAATAAAGTATTGCTATTTGACTTTCTAAGGCTTCCGCAGTAACTGCATAAACCAAAATAAGGGTCGCTAGTACCAGACAGATCTGTTGGAAAATTTTTATTCTTTGATAGGCGCATTTACAGGAGCTACACATCAGTGTGTGTCTTGATAATCTATCTGAACAATTAACTTTTAGTTCGAATTTATGATCTATATCTGTACTGCTGCTCTGTATATTTGTACTTTGTGAAACTAAATTATTCCCATCAGTAGGTAAAGATAGATCCACCCTATCAAGCCACTTGCGATACTCCAGGATAAAAAGATCTGATGTCTTCAAAGGTAAATAATGTTTTCTCCAGTTTTCTCTCAACAGCTTCATTTGTGTCTGCTGTCCCATAATGACTTGTAAATCTTCTTCAAATATTTTGTTTTGAAACATATGGTCTAACCAACGAGGTTTCAAATTCATTGACCCAGTCATGAAGTTTCTATAGTTCCGGATCAAAATTCGGCATCTATCTTCACTCAGAGGCATAGAATAACAAACAACTCCCCAAGTCCAATCCTGCAGTGGATTGACCTTACAACTATAAGTAATAAAGTTAGGAGCAATAAAGCTCATTTCTAGCCAAGGAGCATCAGGTTTACGCATATAGCGAAATCTGCCTCGAAATCCCTTAATAGAGGTTTCAGTAACTTCCATTTCCAAGGCTTGAATATTTTTGTCATTACCTAAAGTTCCATTGTGGATAGAATCAATGTGACCGAAATCTACAATATTTTCTACGAAATAGCATTGATTGTAAGGAGCATCAGCCATGTACTCTGCTGTCACACAATTGAGTTTATCTAAATCCGGGACGGTAGGTATGGATTTTTGATCTGCTGATGTTGTTTCACCAGACCACATCCAAATGACACCTTGAGATTCTACAACAGGAAAAGATTGCACGCATGCATTAAGAGGAATTTTGGCATTTGCTGATAACTGGGGAATATCTAGACATTGACCATCTGGAGCAAACTGCCAACGATGATACGAACACTCTATTTTGCCATCAATTATTCGCCCATCTGATAGTTTTGCAGCACGGTGAGGGCAACGATCTAATAAACATGCAAGCTCGCCATCTTGAGTTTTAAATAAGACAAAAGGTTCGTCATCTAAGGAAAAGCTATGGATCGTGTTAACAGATAAATCCCGCACGAAGCAAACAGGATACCAGCATTCTTGCCGGTTGAAATTTTGCTCTTTTTTAGATGCGATCGTTGCAGATTTCTTTACTGACTTTATAGTCTCACTAATTACTTTGTTGCTTACGCTACTATTAAGATGCATGAATGAATATTCCTAACTTTTAATTTACACTAATTTAAACAGAGAATATTTCAAAGTGATGTATGAGTGTTTAGGGAATTTTCTAAAACTTGGGTATTTGGCGAATATAAAATAGGATAACTTTGGTACACCCAATTGTTTCTTCTACTAGGTTAAATTTTGAAAATCAAGTAAATACTATCCCATAGAGCCTAAACTGCTACGAAATCAAAATAAGGCTGGGCTTTGTTGCTAGATCAATAAGGCTTTTAATCTTCACATTGTTTATTTTAGAGTATTGAAATTTTAAAAGCATTACATATTTTAAAAATCGATACAAAGTATTATTTAATTGCTAGTTTCACATGTTGCCACTAAATAAATAGAGTTGACTCTCCTGAGCTTATACAGTCTTATACCGTTGAGAGGGTGTTTTATTTTAATAAATTATTTATACCAATTTCAAATTGAAAAATGGGTAAGGAAAACAACAGGATAAATCCTGCTGAGTCAGATTTAGACTTACGTCTCGCTGAGCCGCTCTTAGCAGCGAACGCTAACATCCCCTCGCTAAAGCAGATGGGTTCTCATCTTCCTACAAGATTCTTGATAGCAAAATAAAATTTGGAAGTTTGTTTATAAATTTATTCCAATAGGGAACAAGAAACAAAAAATGTCCTAATTCAAAAACGTAGTACCGTAAAAAAAGCTACACTTACTGAATCTTAACTATACTATCTCAGTCATCAATTGTGGCAATACATCCAATTTCTACCCTTGCACCTAGGGCTAAACCACTCGTACCCAAAGCGCTACGTGCTGGTAGGCGTTTTTCCGGAAAATAGGTGACGTAAACTTGGTTCATTGCACTCCACTCTTTGATATCAGCAAGCATTACTGTACATTTAACTACTCGATCTAGGGAGGATCCATTTCTCTGGAGAATACGGCTGATATTTTCCATTACTTGCTTCGTTTCTCCTTTGATACCTCCACTAACAAGCTTTTTTTTTCCAGGTATATTACCAATTGCGCCAGAAAGGTAAAGTATATTCCCAACACGTACAGCTTCTGAAAAAGGTAGATTCAAAGATGTTGTTTCATCTGAAGTTAGGTATTCAACGGAGTTTGCGGAGTTTAGATTTTCTTGTTTTGCTATGGTCGTAGAAGTTAAAGCAACACTCAATAATATTACGGCAACAAGTGGAGATATGAATTTCATGGTATTCTCCTCAACATAATTTGAAAATAGCTGATAAAAAATTAAATTGTCTGTGAATGAATTCTTTAAAATACTTTATTGGAGCTTATGCTCTAAAACTTAATACTATTTAATTTTAGGTAAAAATAAAATAAAAATAAAAATTAAAAATATTTTATCTTGTTATTGTTTCATATTTTCCTTTGAAGGATGATAAAAATATTCATAACCCTTATGCATTCATTCTATATAAATTCTATGTTTGGATTATCGAACATTTTATACAATACATCACTCTTAACACCATGATTCAATACGGTAAAGATGATAGTGACAAAAGAAGCATGTAACTTGTCTTATCGAAAAGAACAATATACTTTGATTTATGTGTGTAACAAAGCTTAAAGGCAGAAATACAAAAATTTGCAGTGTATATGAAAAATTGAGTTATAATCTTTGCACAACAACACCCAGACGTATTGAATTAATCTCCTAACTGCGATCGCTCGTGGCTAGGAGATTATTTATTGGAAATGAGATTGAGCATTAATTAAAAAGCATTCATTTTTGTGATACTCAAAAATATTATCTGGAATCATTTGTCTATTAAAGTTGGCTGAGTGTAGTATTGAGGCGTGCTTATTTGGAACACCGAAACTCATGAATGAGGTACTATATTTGCGTAACAATTAATACTCTATTAGCTTGCACTACCTTTGCAACACAACTACAGGCGTTGCTGATTTGAGATATGATCCGTACAGGTATTTCTGATCGTTTTATAAAGTAGCTAAACTAAAATTCTGATGTATTTATCACTTATAAAGCCAGTTTAGATTTTGTTTGGGCTTAATTGTTGTTTAATTACCGTTAATTCATACATCCCTAAATAAAAAGCGGACTGATAATTCAATCCGCAAGTTATTAAAATCAAAAATGTTTAGGTTTAAAAGTTTAGCTTTGAAAATGTTGAACTTTAAATTTAAGCAAGGGAAGCGCCTAATTTTGGACCGGTTTCTGCTGCAACAACTCCATCTACAGTTAAGTTATTATCCTTTTGAAACTCTTTGACAGCATTTTCTGTATACTCATCAAAGTTCCCATCAATACCATTTGGTCCAAGTTTGTATCCTCGTTCAGATAATTCTTTTTGTAGACGTTCTACATAAGATCCACTCATTCCAAGACGTAAAGTTGGTGGTACATTTGTCATTTTGAAATTTCTCCTTTTTAATGTTGTTAGTTTTATAAACCAGGTAATAAACTAATTTATATTTATGGATAAAATTTAATTGTTTATTAATAAAGTAAGTTAGGAACTATTAGGAAAATACTTTGAACCAATAGAATTAAATTATTTGGGGTTAAAAGTATTTACACGAAACTAAACTAATACTTATTGTTAATATTTTCCTATTTACTTTTACCTGATTTAATTATTGTCCTTATTTAAATATAGGGTCAGAAATATTAAATTTATGCAACAATTACACTTGGTTGAGGTAATTTATTTAAAACAACTTTGATGCCGTTTTTAGGTTGTAATGTAATTGTTGGTTCGGGGACAATAGATTGATTAGGAATCAAATTTATTTCAAACTTTTGGACGATTGTTACTAGTAATAAAACTGCTTCCATTAATGCAAAATTTTTACCGATACAAGTACGTGGTCCACCACCGAAGGGTGTATAAACTCCCTGGGGTAATCTTTTTTCTAAATCTTCAGCCCAGCGTTCTGGTTTAAATGACTCAGGCTCTTCAAAATAGCGTTCCCAACGATGCATAACCCATTGGCTCGTAATGACAGTACAATCGCCAGGTACGTGATAATTACCAATTGTGCACTCTCTACTTGTATCAGCGATAATAGTCCAAACTACTGGGTAAAGCCGCATTGCTTCTTTGATTATCATGCTCGTGTATTTCAAGGCTGGAATATCTGTAAATGTAGGAGTGCGGTCGCCTAGTACTTGTTCTACCTCTAGCCGTAACTTTGTTTGTATCGTAGGGTGCTGAGACAATAGCATCCACGTCCAGGCTAGAGTATTAGCACTAGTTTCATGTCCAGCGAAAATTAGAGTTGCTATTTCATCTCGCAACTGCTTATCATTCATTTGGGTTCCATCATCTTCATCTCGTGCTTGCATCATCATCGATAATAAATCCCCCGGATCTTCACCACTAGAACGTCTTTCATCAACGATCCGATAGATATATTTATCTAATTTTTTGATTGCGTTATGGTAACGGAGATTGGAAGGTGTAGGAAATATCTCTGGGAAAGGAATTAGAGATTTGCGTTGTGTTATCATCCACTCCGATGATATTTGCATTGCTTGAGCAACATCATGGGCTTCATCTTCTAATACATCTTTGTTGAAAAGTGTTTTCATGATGATACTGAACGTTAGGTGCATCATCTCAGATTGAATATCTTTGATATCCCCATCTTGCCAATTTGCAAGCATTTTTTGAGTGTTTGTAACCATGATTTCGCCATAGTCAGCAATCCGTTTTTGATGAAATACGGGTTGAGCTAGACGTCTTTGTCGGAACCATGTTTCTCCTTCGCTGGTCAGAAGACCTTGTCCTAACAGTGCATGCATACTTTTTAATGCCATAGACTTAGTAAATGTTGCTCTGTCTTTAAGCATTTGTTGAATGTATTCAGGTTTTGCAAGCAAAATTACTTTTTTGGAGCCCAAGCGCAAGGGAGTAATTTCGCCGTACTCTCGAACACATTGAGTCATAAATAAGAGGGGATCTCGAGCAAAGTCGATTAGACTACCCAGTAAGAAATTACCTTGGGGACCAGGTAAAGAAAAAATATCTTGATTGGATTGATGTTTATCTAATTTCATTATGGATAAACTCCTTAGTAATTAAATTAATGTAACAGGACTTACACAACGAAAGCAGATCCGTAAGGTAGCGGCTCCCGATCCACTAACGTAATGACGCAATTACGTTAATTTTGCGTAAGTCCTATGTAATTTATTAAGTAAAAAATGTATTTTTTGACTAACTGTTTTACTTATATCTTTTGTTTGCTACAAATACATCCGGAAATGTTATTATATTTCATCGTCTTTAGAAATTTTTGCTTAAACTTTACCCAGCTTTGTCTATCTTTAAAAGAGGTTCACTAAATAATTGGTATGTTGTCAGCTGCAACCCTAACTAAGTTTTCTTATTAAGAACAAACTTTTTGGTTTATGAGTGTAAATTACCAAGGAAAGTTTTTGAAGCAAAATTTGAAGCGAAAATCATAAACTCATATCCCACTCAATAGTTAAGTTTTTGAAACCTCGAGTCATTAATGTGGGGATATATTCCAGTTTTTGATTGGAGGTAATTCTAGGGTTACGTAATCTTGTGGACAATAACTCAAAAGCAATGCGTGCTTCTAAAAGAGCTAAATGCGAACCAATACAGCGATGAACTCCATGACCGAAAGCCAAATGATCTGAAGACTTATTTTGAAAACGTTGAATATTAAACTTTTGAGCGTCTTCATAATGGTCTTCATCCCGGTTACCAGAAGCGTACATTAAAAATAACTTACTATTTGTTGGTAGTTTTACCCCAGATATATTGACTTCTTCATTAGTTGTGCGGACCATTCCCGGAACTGTTGCATCATATCTGAGTGCTTCTTCCAAAACCCCAGGAATTATAGATGAATCCTCACAAATTGCTTGCCAATAAGTTGGTTGCTCTAGAAGAATTTTTAAAGTATTTCCAATCAAATGAGAGGTAGTTTTATGTCCAGCAATAATCAAGCCAGATAAAACTATTACCATATCGTTAATGGTCAGTTCGGAATCCTGAAGTTCGCTAATTAAATCGTTTTGGGGTGCTTGACGTTTCTCTTTTATCAGTTTTGCAATTGCATATTGCATCTCTACAACACTACGGGCGCATTTGACCTGTTCTTCCGGCTCTAAAACTGAAGAAACTAACTTCGTGTTGTCGTAACCCCATCTCTTGAAATCAGGTATCATCTCTAAGGGAACACCATAGAGAGTAAAAATCACTTCCAAGGGTAGGGGATAAGCAAACTGAGTAATAATATCGGTCTTACCATCATTAATAAAACCATCGATTAATCGATTCGCGATCGCAGTAATAGAAGCAGATAAGTTTTTGATTCGTGCTGGTGCAAATACTTTTTGCAAAGGTGCACGTAATAGTTTGTGGCGATCGCCATCGCTGTTTACTAGATCGGGAACAAAGGGAAAACCTTGACGCAAGACTTCAAATGTTTCAGGAGTAAATTCAATAATCTCTTGTAAAGCATCCCTGGAAGAGAATATAGTAGGATCTTTGAGGACAGAAATAATATCATCATAGCGAGTTACAACATAACCCTTTAATAAGGAACTATAAAATATTGGTCCCTCTTTTCTCGCCCGTTTGTAAAATAAATAAGGTTCTTGCAACTGAGGACTGACAAAAGGTTGGTATTCTTTCCCTATTTTTTCTATCTGCGATCTTTTTTGATGGAAAGGACAATCTTCTTTATGGTCTTTTCCTATATTTGGTGAGTTCATGATTTATTCCTCTCAAATCATAGAATTACTCATTATCCTGTATATTGTGTTAACGCTTGAATATGAAAATTTTGAGATATGAAAAAATTGCCCGACCTTTTATCTTAAACATGGTCATATCCCCATAAACCTTTTGATTCTCGAGGAGATCTAAAAGCAACTTGTAAATGCTTTGGTCCGTGAAATACAATGTTATTTGCCCAGTCAATAGAATCGTTTTTTAAGCGCAGATCTGGTAATCGATTAAGTAAAGTATTCAATGCAATACTTGCTTCAGCACGGGCAAGGAAAGAGCCTAAACAAAAATGAATACCACTACCAAAACCACAATGTTTAGTTTCCGGACGATGAAAATTCAACTCATCAGGATTTTCAAAGCGTTCTTCATCCCGATTTGCTGAGCCAAGCATTAAACCAATGCTATCGCCTCGTCGAATTAATTTATCGCCAATCTCGATATCTTCGTATGCCCATCGACTTATCATTTGTACTGGACCATCATACCTAATTAACTCCTCTACTGCTGCAGGCATTAATTCTGGATGAGAACGCAACAATTTTAAAGCTTTTGGTTGACGTAATAGAGCTAATACTCCCTTTGTAATTAGGTTAATAGTGGTTTCATGACCTGCTGTTAATAAGTGAATGCAAGTAGCAAGAACTTCCTCATCGTTTAATTTATTTCCTTCATCCCGTGCTTTTACTAAAGCAGTTATTAAATCTTTACCTGGCTCCAGATGTCGTTTAGCTATTTCTTTTTTAAAGTAGTCAATAAATCCCTGAGTTGCAGCTTCTGCTTGTTCGTAAATTTCTGGAGATGGTTTGAGACGAGAAGCACTAGCATTCTGTAACGCCAAAGCCCATTTACGAAATAGAGGACGATCTTTGGGATCTACCCCTAACATATCAGCAATTACCATGACAGGTAGTGGAAAAGCAAAATCGTCCACTAAATCCATTTCTCCCTGAAAATGAACTCTATCCAATAAACAATCAGTAATACCGATAATAGCCGGACGAACATTCTCAACCATCTTAGGAGAGAAGACCTTATTAACTATAGTTCTAAGTCTGGTATGAGTTGGTGGATCTCGGAAAACCATCCAATTGCTTACCATTGAACTAAATCCGCGATAAGCCTTTGGTACTGGTGCACCTTCACCGTCGTTTCTAATTTTGCTGGCTTCACGACCAAATTTTGGGCTTTCCAAAACTTTCATTACATCTTGATAACGGAAAATATACCAAGTACCAGGTAAGTTTGGGTTAGAAGAAACTCCCCAGTGCACTGGATCGTGTTCCCTATAGTAACGATAGAATTTATAGGGATCTGGCATTACTTCAGGTAAAAATGGGTTTAATCTCTGGATTGTTGGAGTAGACATTTTCAGGGAAAAATATTGGTTAATATTTTTGTAGGGATATGGTACAGAAATTTATGCAAAAAATAGAAGTCAAAAGACAGGATCTAGAAGATAAGAAATTAGAGTATGTATAGGATTGTGCGTGGTAGCCCACCACTTTGCTAACAGGGAAGAGTTAATTCTTCTAAAGCTACTAATTCTAATGGATAGGGTAGTGTAGATAGCATTTGTATCATCTGTTCGCGTCCCGAGTGGAATACTTTACTTACAGACAATCTAGACTCCAAACGTCCAACATAAGCCGTTAAGTTAGAGAAGTGTTTGTAGTTGTAAACCATACGCAGGTAAGCAAGAGTAGGAGCTGCAGCACAATCGGCTAAAGAAAATTCTTCTCCTGCAAGCCAAATTCGATCCACTAATTTTTCATTTAGTAGGGTACAAGCAGTTTCTAACAATCGCTGTGCTTTGATAACCGGTTTTTTAGCTCTTTCTTCAGGTGGAAGCTGACTATCCTTAAAAAGTGCTTCTCTTCCAGCGTTAACATATATATCAATTATTCTTTCCAGCATTCTCACCTCTAAAGCGAGTTTTGGATCTTTTGGAATTAATCTTTTTTGTGAGCCCTTGCTGCATCTATCGAGATATTCAATAATAATGCAAGCTTCGTGCAAAACCTCACCTTCATCTGTTATGAGTGTGGGAATTTTACCAAAAGGGTTAATTTGTAAGTATTGGGAACGTGCTTGGGCTTCGAAAAGATTAACTTCAATGGCTGTGAAATCTATTTCTTTCTCATATAGAGAAATTAGTACTCGCTGAGAATAGGATGAAGCTGGAGCATAGTAAAGTTTCATGTCAATAAATATGTTGAATGACAACAAATATATCAATTCTCATTAATGAGGTGACAAAAGATTGTAAGTTTTCCACCTAATTAATCTCTAGCTACAGTTTATTTATAAAGTATTTCTGAAGTTGATATTTTGATATTAAGGCATAACTAGAATTTTCTTCATTCTCACGTGATTAATTCCCGCTTCAACAAATGTTTCCCCGTACTGCTCAAAACCTAACTGCTCGTACAAACATTTAATACAGCAGATTGCAGGTAAATGAGGTACACTAGCTCTGGTGCGTCAACGGGTAAAATGAAAGCTTACTCCATAGACTTACGAGAAAAAATAGTACAAGCTTATGAGCAAGGTGATACCTC
>JGI1201J43222_100077_pt1 | contig 36993 bp, 27 predicted proteins | sample MastesBC008_FD_43222 | JGI IMG/M metagenome (IMG submission 43222) | reverse complement strand
GAAACAGCTAGCAAAGTAGTTGAAGATAAAGTTGAAGAAACTCAACAACCTTTAGAAACAGCTAGCAAAGTAGTTGAAGATGAAGTTGAAGCAACTCAACAATCTTTGGAAACAGCTAGCAAAGTAGTTGGAGATGAAGTCGAAGCAACTCAAAAATCTTTGGAAACAGCTAGCAAAGTAGTTGGAGATGAAGTCGAAGCAACTCAAAAATCTTTGGAAACAGCTAGCAAAGTAGTTGGAGATGAAGTTGAAGCAACTCAACAACCTTTAGAAACAGCTAGCAATCTGCCTCAAAACATTGTTAACTAAGTAATTGACTGTTTGCTCAATTTACCTGGTGGTGGTAAAAGAACATTTGCTTTAGTCTTAATTTTTGGTAACTTCAAGACAATTTTCTGGATAAATCATAAAAATTTATGGGATGCATGAGAATTAATTGTCTCATGCATTTTTTTTATCACTGTCAAATTTGGACAAAATCAATGCATATATAACTTGTGCAAATCTGTATAAATATACTCAAAAATTAATTAAATTAGATAATTGGATATATTTGCTTTTATTGTATAAATTTATTTGATTTTTTTAAGCTTTGCTAGGGCTCAATCCAAAGGTTTTAATCGCCCGTAGCAACAAAAAGAGTTATGCAATGAAGATTGGTCATTGCAACCGGAATGCAGTACAGGGTTAGCGTAAGCGCGTAAGCGTACAGGACCGCAGGTAGCGCGTGTACGCTATCGCTTTTCCTTACGGAAAAGTTACACTAACGTAATTACGTAATTACGTTTATTTTGCGTCAGTCCTGAGATATATGAGTTGGGATTGATTATCCTGCTTGGCAGAACATGAAATTATTGCTGCATCTCAGAAGCTTGCTTTTGGTACCAGTTCTGGAGAGCCAGACGTTGAACCTCTCGCCATGGAACATTTTGATTGCGGGCTATTTCGGCACAATCCTCAAATTCAGGTTGAACATTGATTATTAATTTTTCTTCTCCATTTCCTTTCCATGCAACCTTTACCCTAACTTCACCGTATTCAGTTTCAACATATTGAATTTGTCTTTGCAAGATAGCCCGTTCTTGGAGCAAACGCCGCACTCCCAAAGTACTTGTCTCGCGAAATAATACTGCTTCACAGTCAGCTATTTTTGCGGGAGGACAAACTACACTTAGCAATATTCCGGGACGAGATTTTTTCATCCCAAGGGCTTGGGTAAAGACATCTAGAGCTCCTACGTTAAATAAGGCTTCAAAAATATAGCCAATGGCTTGGGGACTCAAGTCATCTATTTGAGTTTGCAAAACATAAATTTTTTCCAGACTAGGACTGATATTTGTCTGTGCAAAATTATGGGTATTAGTTGGTTTTGTAGTGCGATCCCCAACCCACAAACGTAAAATATTGGGAACTGCCAAATCCATAGAACCTGCACCCCATCCAACTTTTTCGATACTCATGGATGGGGGTGCACCAAAATCGCTTGCTAAAGTCGTCACGATCGCAGCACCTGTAGGAGTGACTAATTCTTTATTTATGTTGTTGCTATAAACCGGACAACCACGCATTTCCCACAACTTTAATACGGCTGGAACCGGTACCGTCATCTCACCGTGGGCTGCATGAACGGTCCCGCCGCCAGTAGGTTGTTCCGAACAGAATAATAATGGAAATTCCCGCTCATTATTATCAATTCCCAGCCAGTCTAACCCCAAACAAGTCCCAACAATATCAACGATCGCATCTACTGCTCCTACCTCATGAAAATGAACCTTTTGGGGATCTATTCCGTGCACCGATCCCTCTGCAATTGCCAAGTTCCGAAATATGGCTAAGCTCCATTTTTCTACTCTTTGAGGTAGTTGAGCCCCTACGATAATTTTTTCAATCTCAGGTAGATGACGCCCGTGATGGTGTTGATGTTCCCGAGCGCGATCGCAAACTAAATCGACATCTACTTTTGTCGCTTCTTGAGTTCCCCTGCGAACAAGTTCAGCCCTCAGGCGATATTCACCTCCAATTCCTAACAGATTCAACTTGTTTATTAAGTACTCCAAAGGAATTCCCAAACTGACCAAAGCACCCAAAAACATATCACCGGAAATACCTGTTGGACATTGAAGATAAATAATTTTACTCATGGTTAAAATTCCTGAAAACACTTGCCTTTCTAGCTTTAGGCTGAAACTCTATGGAGAATTTTTATGCCCTCAGGGTAAATTATGCCTGTTTGGAACGCTTAAATATACGAATGAATTAGGTGTTGCTCCCCTGAGGGAGGTACGATAGCGAAAATATTTCCTGTAAGGAAATGCTGACAACTGATTCTTATATCCTGATTCCAAGAATGAGAATCTTCAGACTAATGACTAACTCTTAAAACTTGCTGCTGCGTTTGTTGAGAGTTTTGTTGACTTTTCCTCCGGTCCCATTCTTCCAGCGATTTATGGCAAAAATTCTGACAGTCCATCCTGATAATCCGCAAATACGCCGAATAGAAGAAATAAAAGCAGCGCTGCAGCGTGGTGCATTGATGCTTTATCCCACAGACACAGTCTATGCAATTGGTTGTGATTTGACTGTAAAGTCGGCAGTAGAGCGAGTGCGGCAAATAAAAAGCCTAGCAAATGATAAACCCCTAACATTTCTATGCCCCTCTCTTTCTAATGTTGCATCTTACGCCTTCGTGAGTGATGCTGCCTATCGAATCATGAAAAGGTTGATTCCCGGTCCTTATACCTTTCTATTACCCGCGACGAAATTGGTTCCAAAGCTGGTGCAAAACCCCAAACGTAAAACAACTGGAATTAGGGTACCCAAGCACAACGTGTGCTTGGCTTTATTGGAAGCTCTAAGTAATCCAATTATCTCCACTTCCGCCCACTTCCCAGCAACAGAAACAGAAGACATAAATCTACCAATGACACGAATGGAATTATTTGACCATTTGGAAAATTTTGTTGATGTCATTGTAGACACCGGCAAAGAACCAACAATCGACGTATCCACAATTATCGACTTAACAGGAGACCCACCGAATATTATTCGACAAGGCTTGGGTTGGCAGGAAGCTGAAGTCTGGCTGTAGAAAATTACTGCTACAGCAAGAACAATGTTTTTTAAAACACTAGCCGGGGTGCTCCAGTTTTAGGATTGTCATACTCAAAACCCGGAGGTTAAGTCTGCCACAAATCACGGCAAACTTAATTCTATCAAGGGTTTGAATGTATTTATCCTAATTTTTTTGGGTGGTGTGCCACTCACAATTAAAGTTGCTTGCCAATAAACCGACACATGAATATCACCGTAACTTTTTTAGATTTTTTACAGTCATATATGTAAGCGGTAACCACAAGCAGAGCTAATAGATGGCAGCATCGGGCTAGGAAAACATTTAACCCTGTACTCTGATCGCTTTTGGTACTGTCTCAATCAATTGTAGTTAATGGTGCTATACCAATCTCATAAAAAATTATGAAAGTCAACCTTGCTAATCTACCAACTTGCAAACCCGAATCAGAAACACAAGTTTCTAGTACTGAATTTTCCCCAATATCTCATGATTCATTCGTAAAACTACTGTGTCAGGAAATACAGCCTCAAGTTAAGGTCGGATCTCATAAAGGTGTAGAAGCTTTAGCCAAGCGCATCGCTTACGAAGTAGAACGTATATGTACAAAAAGCTCTCGAATTCAAACTTCAGGTGAAATCAGTTCCTGGAAAATGACTTTGGCACGTCACAGGTTACAAAAGTGCCTGCGTTACTACAAACTCGGTTCCCAAAGAGGAAGGGTAGAATTACATAGTAGCCTGGGAGCGATGGTTTACCGGCATATTTCTACTCCCAATGGTCATCTCAGCTTTGATGGACGTTACAACTTAATAGAAGATTTTTTACAAGCGTTCTATATCGAAGCAATTAAAGCCTTCCGGAGAGAAAATGAACTTCCTGAAGATTACACTCCCCGGACTCGCTTACAACTAGCGGAATATATGGCATTTACAGAACAATATGCCAAGCGTCGAATTAATTTACCCGGACGTTGTAATCAACAGTTGATTATTTTGCGTGCCCAAGGCTTTAGCCGTCGTCAGCCCCAAGAAACGACTGTAGATATTGAAATGGCTGTGGAATCGGCAAGATCGGAAGATGCAGAAGCTTATCAGCGCAATTCCGCAGTACAGCAAGTTAGAGCACAAATGGTTGCTCAATCTCAGTACGATATTGCAGAGGATGCGGAGCGCAGCCGTGTAGTTAATGAACTAGTCAAATACCTAGAGTCCCAAGGTCAACAAGATTGTATAAATTATCTTGCCCTCAAACTTCAAGATTTAAGTGCGCCGGAGATAGATCAAATTCTTGGTTTAACTAGTCGCCAAAGGGATTATTTGCAACAACGTTTCAAATATCATGTGGAAAAGTTTGCTCGCACCCATCACTGGCAATTAGTTCATCAATGGTTAGGTGCTGGACTAGAACAAAAATTAGGATTGTCTTCTAACCAATGGGATAACTTCTGGAACCAACTCTCCGAGCAACAACGGCAGATGTTCCAACTCAAGACAACTCAAGAAAGCGACCAAACTATTGCCAAAAAGCTTAAATGTACTCCTAAGCAATTACAAAAACGTTGGTCTCAGTTACTAGAACTTGCATGGAATATCCGTAACACTAGCCAGGAAGCGCTAACAAGCTAAAGCCTAATGAACTTTTATTTGCAAAACCTAAAGTAATTCATCATTTTTGGCTTTATTTCGTCGCTCATTATAGTTAGTTAAGCATGATAGCTGCCGATATTCAATCTACTTCATCTTATCTTTTCCAAATTTGGAAGGAATAGTAAAGAATTTCAAACCTTTCACAGACCGAATAATTCAAACAGAATCATCATTTGTGTGAGAAAAAAAGCTAAGAGTTGTTCCCTCAGATCTCGGATATCCAGTTAATTATTGCATTGAAAAGTTCATTTAATTCATGAGTCTTTCTCGATAGAATTAAGACATTTCTATTAATACATTTGTATCTTTGTCGAGTGCATCTGTACCATCAAAAACCGTCATTTTTAATGTTTTATAGAGATTGAAAATAGAAATGGATAATTCATATTAAGTAAAAGAAAAAAATCTGCTATTTCCGCGAAAATTTAAAATAGTCGGCATTTATAGCAGAGACCCAAAAGATGGTATTAACAAAGGGTGCACGAGCAAATAAATCTGGGATAATTTTAGAAAATCAAGTTGAGAATATATTAAGGACGTACAATTATTTCCAGATATCTCCCCATTTACCCAAAAAACAACAAAGAGAATTTATTCTCAATTCAATTCTTTTGCCCAAACGCTATGCCAAACAAGTACATATTGGGACGGGGATTTATCATACAGATATTTATGTTGATTTTTTCGTCGTTGGTTTACCTGAAATGCCTAAAGGTTTAATCATCGAATGTAAATGGCAAGAAAGTGGTGGATCTGTAGATGAAAAATTTCCTTATTTAAACTTAAACATTCAAAATTCATATCCTGCTCCAACCATCATAGTTATTGGTGGAGAAGGAATGCGAGGAGGAGCAATTGACTGGTTAAAAGCAAGAGTTAAAGATAATCACAATTTAGTTGGCGTTTATACTTTAGATCGCTTTATCGCTTGGACTAGCAAGCATATTTAGTATCAGTATTTCGCCTGATTTTCGCTGTTAATATGATGTAATTATTAACTCATCAACAGTGCCGCGTTTTTTGACATTAGAATTAATTGCCCTGTTGGCTTTAATAGGGTAAATATTGAAGTTTACTTCACTGTAAATTTGCCTAATGAATTGGCAATCAGAGTTAGATATCATAACTTTTACGCCCCGCGAAGCTAATTCAGCACAACTGTCTCGTAATCGTGTTTGTTCGATTTCACCAAAGGGATGCCTACTGTAAGCGGTAAAATAGCTAGTGTCGCTAATTGGGTGATAGGGCGGGTCTAAATATACAAAATCATCACTACCGCGAGCGCGATCTAAAATTTGCTCAAAATCCGCAACTTTCACTTCAGCATTTTTGAGTAATTCAGATGCAGAAAATAACAAATCTATCTGACAAATTTTCGGGTTATTGTATCTACCTAAAGGTACATTAAACTCGCCTTTGGAGTTAACTCGATAAAGTCCGTTAAAACAAGTCCTGTTGAGATAAATAAATCGAGCCGCAATTTCTACATCGTTTTTGCCCGGTTTTGCACGTAGATTATAATAGTAATCCTTAGAATGATAATGTTCGTGTTCTTTCAGTAACGAAATTAATTCTTGCAAGCGATCCCTGACACAGCAATAAGTAGTAATAAGATCGGGATTAATATCTGTTAATATAGATAACCTAGGCCTTAAGTAAAAAAATACGGCACCACCACCTAAAAAAGGTTCGTGATAATTGCGGTAATTGGTGGGAAAGTGCTTAATGTACTGTCCTATTAGTCTGCCTTTACCCCCAGCCCATTTAAGAAACGGACGGGGTAAAGATGGTTTATATACTTCACGTAACATTAAATTGTAATTAAATTTACCTATATTGATTATGAGAATTGGAGAATCATATATTATCTTACCGTCGTAGCATCTCATTCTCTCCATTAAGATCCTAGCTATACTTTGGTAGTTAATTAATAATTAGGATTATTAATTCCGAATGTTTTAATTTAGGTTTAAATTTAGGAAGTGGCAAGTCGTAGATTACAATAAAACTGCTGTTGGCAAATCAAACAAACAGCCGTATTGTTTAGAAAAATAAACTCTAAGTCAACATGTTTGACGGATTTTGGGACAACGTTATTCGCTATCAACGCTATTTCATCAGTACTCTGTTGGGCTTGTTGTTAAACACTTTTGCCCCTGTGATTCCACTGTTAAAACGTCCAATAACCTCAATCGCCATTGTGGGGATCTTTGTAGGTACTTTAGTTTTTTTAACTTTCACATTGCGGGCAATGCTAGGTTTAAGTACAACTTGATGAAATTTAGATTTTGGGGGCGAACGCCCCCATGTTAGTGTAACGATCCCTAAATTTAAAACTAATTTTAAAACTAAATAAAAACACTAATTGACACATATAGAGGACTATAGATACTCACTGCATCAATGGCTACATTAAAGTTTCATTAGCACCATCCAAAATCGCTATCGTTACAGGCATCATGGTGATATATTGGGAACTGGTTGTAACCCTGGCAGACTATTTAAACACTTGCACAAGTACTAAGATAGTAACTTCAACTGTCAATCATTGATATCGGTTGAGATGGAAAACAGGAAACATAACAACCAAATAGATCCATATACGGATCTACAGGTGGATGTTGCTGAAAAATACTCACTATAGTGTGTTCCAAGCAAGCTGGTTTAGTAAAAAAATCTCGCGTTATTCGCGAGGGTATTAGTGGTACAACCTCTGTTAGGAGGAATTAGTTTATGGCTACAAATCGCCGTGTATCTCGCGTCGCGGAATTAATTAAGCGAGAAGTTAGTCAATTGCTGCTTAACGGTATTAAAGACGATCGGGTAGGTAGCGGTATGGTTAGTGTCACCAATGTTGACGTTTCTGGCGACCTCCAGCATGCTAAAATCTATGTGAGCGTTTACGGAACGGAAGAAGCAAAAGCTCAAACAATGGCTGGTTTAAAATCAGCCACAGGTTTTGTTCGTAGCGAACTTGGAGCAAGAGTGCGTTTGCGTCGAACGCCGGAGGTAGTATTTATTGAAGATACTGGGATCGAACGTGGTAGTAAAGTACTGTCTATATTAAATCGTTTAGAACAAGAACGTTCGCCGAAAGATATGCCAGAGGAGAGTCAAGAAGTTGGTGAAATAAGGGAATAAATTTTAACCTGCTAATATCAGCATAGATTCTCCAAAATAGATTTTCTTGCATGTATTTTCCGACTAAATCCTGAAGTGAATTGTTACTAGTCGAACTCACCAAATAATTTTGTCGATTTGTTTAAGCTGTAAAATATAAGCTGTAGATTTGAGATTATAGAATTTAGCTATAGCCCTTTAATTACAGAATACAAGCTTCGTAATCCTACGCGTGAAATTTTAAGTCAGCTAGTAACAATTCACTTAAAGTAATTAGCAAAATATATGACAGAAACCATAAATATATATTTGCTTAAATAAAACCATAGCTGAAGGAAGTATCAGGAAATTACTTACGTAACCTTGTCGTCATATTATGTGTGCTTTCTAGGTGGTGTGAGTGCAAACTAATTAATATCCACGAGGAGAGCATATAGTTAATGGTAAACCGTTTGGAAAAACAGTTCCCATTATTTCATGATTACTATCAGCTATCAAAAATAATCAGTTATACAGCCACCAATTAGCCTTATCTAACCAAGCCAAAATTTCCATGCAGCGAAAAACGCTTCATAGTAACAAATAATGCACAGTTAACAATACTGTGCTTTTTACTTATTGCTTTTATTAAAGTATGTTGAACTTTATTCAATTCGATAAGGTTAAGCAAAGATAAACTTTTAACTATGATACCGAATACAAATACTTTAAATTTCTATGAAAGATGTAATTAATTTACACTTATCTTAACCCATAATTATATATTTATCGCTTCTTTGTATTTGAAATAAAATCACAATACTCAATAAAATTTAATATCAATTAATTAGCAAAAAAATAAGTTAGTCTTTATATCTCTAGTATATGAGTAAAACAAATTACTTTATGCCATACGTTATATTACTTGTACATTTGCACCTATTTTTCACTCCTACGCTTGTTTGTAGGGTTAGAGCAAATAACAGACAAGGATTGACCTGTATAAGGTTGCTACACTTGCTACTTCAGGGTAATATCTTGCGTAATAGCGCCAGACTTATGCAAAATTTCGTTTATTTAGTTAAGAATTTATTAATAATAAGTAATCTTAAAGCCTTATTAGTGTACGGTAGCCCTTATATCAAGAAATTATCTACATCTCTGCCAGGAATTCATATACTTACTGTATTCCTTCATAAATTAATGAATGCTATCAACCACAGTTTTAGGTACTTTTCTTACCATAGTCAGTTATTTTTTGTGAGTCACTAAAGCAACTTCCTATTATAGGCAATTCCTATCTCAAACATCAAAGAGTAACATGGCGACTTTTCAATAAATCCACAGCTATCAAAAAACTGCGTTGAGCATTCACTAAGTGCTAATTAATACTTGTTATCCAGTTACGAAACACATTCAAACAAAATGTTATGCTTTGCTGATAAAATTAACATAACTTTACATATTTTCAGGATGTATAGCGTCAAAATGAAAATAGTTCCGTATAGTAAACTACAAAAAATTAGCGGGTAGTTTATTGCGATGTCGTGATTTGTTCCTAATTATTTTGGGAACACTAAATAGGTGTTACTTTGTGAGTCAAAACAATGAGTGTAAATACGGTGCCTTCTATTTCTACTAGCTACTATTCTCTGGGGGTAATTCAAGACGAAGCACGTCGATTAGTGCAGAAGGGAGTAGTTAGTCGTCAACAGCCAATCTATACCCTGTGTCAGTACATACCTGCGAGGGAATGGGTTTGTATTGAGTGTGAATTAGAAAAGTGTGAATTTTTATTGCGCGATCGCATTGCAGACCTGATTGGTCGGGAAGTTTGGGAAAATGATTAATTGATGTGGCATCGAGCTTTGCTGTTTTGGATTGGAAGTAGACTAATTGGAGACGTAGGTTTGCAGTTATGGATTTGGAAGCAAAACGTAAATCTTGAGACTACACTGTCAAGTCCAAACCGTTCATGTTAATCTTTGATTTTAATATCCATTTTGTCGATCCAAATTTTTAACTTTCCCAGCCGTTCGGCACGATCTGAATAAAGTTTTTATCGAAAAAATTTCAATGAAATGCGATAATGCAACCTTTTGACAGTCGCTCGCGCGCTGTTTTTTCAGTTATTTGGTTGTAGTCAGTTGAATAATAACTATCTAGATCCGGAGCAATTTACGATTTCCAATTGCTCCGGTAATTTTTCTGTGGGTGAAGGGATTGGCGACTGGGGACTGGCGATTGGGTACGGTAAAGATTGATTTAGAATACAGTCTTTTTTATTATCTTCCGAGTCGCCATACAGCTAACGCCATGCTAACGCTAGTCCCTAATCCCCAACTTGTTCCAAATACTGATTTAAATCTTCAATAACCCGGGTCAATTCGGCTTCTGTAGACAGACGAAGGTTAGAGTCACGGATAGTTAGCAGAACTTTGGCTGCAAAAGGACTAGCCCAAATATTAGGGTTACAAAAAACTTCTAAAAATACTTCTTCTCCTTTATGGCGGTATTCCATAGGTTTTTGAGGGTTGGGTTTACCACTGCTGGGAGTTGTTTTACTTGCGACAGCCTTAAGACGATTCATCAACTCATCGATTGATGCTTTCAATTCTCGTGCTGCGGTTGGTGAGAAGCTGAAGGAAACAGAACCTTCAGTTAGATTTAATGTCAAATTAGCTGAGGACATAGGAGCTATAACTAATAGTTCTAAATGGAAAGTTTGACAATGTCCTCAAGCTTTTATTTAGGGTGACCTTGAGGAACTTGGTTTTGCTCTTATCTGTGAAAGACAAGTGGTTAAAGCTGTTCGGAAACGCCTAAGTCTATTACTTGAGAACTCATCATATTACTGGAATATTGTACGGGAATATTTCCTTAGCGCTTGTAATCAAAAATTAAGTATATAAATTGCAAAATTAAGAAGTTAGGATTCTAAATCCAATGAGCACAAAATCTACTCTGCAAACAAAGTCTATTATCTGTTATCTGTAATAGTAGTAACTACGTAGCAGTTGAAACGCTTCCTATTTTCTGGAGTCTCATGAGCCCAATTGACCTGGATTTACTTTTTAATGCAATTAGTATTGTCAATCCTTTGATTAAAGATAAATTTCAGCGTAATGAGACTGTAATTAAATTACTTCAACAATTTAATCTCGATTCAGAACATCCACCTGCTGATTTTAGTGGGGTTTATACCTATACCCTTGTAGAGTATGGTGTTGGGAAGCCTAAACCTGTTTTAGAACTGTTCCGTAAAGAAGAAATTAAAAAAGCCTTTCGCCAAGCATTCGATCGCAATAACGCTTCAATATTGCTCTTGGAAGTCGATCATTTTATTGATAGTTATGCTTTAGGTGATGAAATTAAAGATTTAAGAATTGATCTTAGGCGGGAAATTGCAGCGTTTTACATTATCTTTTCCGAAGTTGTTAAACGTACTCGCAACCCAGCAGATACAATGATGAGTCAGCAAATTGGCTCTTTGCACAGAAGTATCACCGACATCCAAGAACAACTTAAGCAAATACCAACTCTCGAAGGTATTCGTACAGAAATCGCACGTTTAGCATTACCCGAAAATGTAGAGACGTTACATGTAACGTCTCTACAAGACGAAAATAAATGTCGTGCTGTAGCGTTAGCACAAAAAATGCGCGGTTGGTTTGAAACTTTGGGTTATGACTTTGAAAAATATGAGGTTCGGGCGGAAGAATATTTCGAGTTGATTATCGACATTCCGGTGAGACGTAGCTTTGACCGGATCCTAGTGCGTGGGATCGCAGGTGAGGTAGGGTTAAGTGATGTAATTGCGTTGCGTCAGTCAGTACAGGAGCAAAAAACTGATGAAGGTTGGTTGGTTACCACCCGGCGAATTTCCCGAGCAGCACGGGATGAAATTAAAAAGAATGAAAATCGCGATCTGGATTGTTATACCTTTGACGAACTGATCGACCTTGATGCTGATTTTAGCGGTTATCTAAAGTGGTTGGAAGCAGAAATTAAACGCCGGGAAATTGATACTAAATATGTACCACTAGCCTGCACTAAAGAAGAAATCGATCCACTTACCAAACAACGAATAGGGGTAAGCCATTACGAGGAAGAAGACGGCTGGATTGATGGGTATATTGACCTTTGGCTAGACGATCCTGCAAAAGAACATATTTCTATTTTGGGGGAATTCGGTACTGGTAAAACTTGGTTTGCTTTCCACTATGCTTGGATCGCATTACAAAGTTACAAGAAGGCTAAAGATCGTGGTTTGGAACGCCCCCGCTTACCCGTCGTAATTACCCTGCGGGATTTTGCTAAAGCTTTAGATGTGGAAAATGTTTTAGCAGGGTTCTTTTTTACTCAGCATAATATCCGCATAAATAGCGATGTGTTTGACCAACTCAACCGCATGGGTAAGTTGCTACTGATTTTTGATGGTTTCGATGAAATGGCGGCTAAAGTCAATCGCCAGCAGATGATAAATAACTTTTGGGAACTAGCGAAAGTTGTGGTTCCCGGTGCAAAAGTGATTCTTACTTGTCGTACAGAACACTTTCCTGAAGCTCAAGAAGGAAGGGCTTTATTAAATGCTGAATTACAAGCCTCAACTGCTAATTTAACTGGCGAAACACCCCAATTTGAAGTTTTAGAACTGGAGAAGTTCAATGAAGAACAAATTAAACAGGTTTTATCTTTCCAGGTTGAGAGTTCAATAGTTGAGCAAGTGATGGGTAGTTCTCAACTATTAGATTTGGCTCGTCGTCCTGTGATGACTGATTTAATTTTGGAAGCTTTACCAGATATTGAAGCGGGTAAAAAATTAGATATATCCCGTGTTTATTTGTATGCAGTCCGGCGAAAGATGGAACGGGATATTAAAGCAGAACGGACTTTTACTTCCTTAGCAGAGAAACTATATTTTTTGTGCGAACTGTCTTGGGAAATGCTTTCCACCGATCAAATGAGCTTGAATTATAAATTATTTCCCGATCGCATTCGCCGCTTATTTGGTTCCATAGTCCAAGAACAAACCGATTTAGACCATTGGCATTATGACATGATGGGGCAAACAATGCTGATTCGTAATGCTAATGGGGATTATACTCCCGCTCATCGTTCGTTATTAGAGTTTTTTGTCGCGTATAAGTTTGCGGCTGAGTTGGGTGCTTTAGCTGATGATTTTACTGAATTAGCCCGAGCACAGTCTTGTTTAGATGGGAGCGCAGAAGGTATTGAGTATAGTTGGTCTAGTTATTTCTCGCGTCAGTTAGATGAAACAGGACGAAGTATTGCAATCCCGGCGCTAAAGGGATTTACTAGCGAACCTTTAGAGAAGTTAAAAGAAACTTTTGGGCGATCGCCACTCACCAAAGCGGTGATAGATTTGATGTTGGGGATAGTCGATGATAATGACGCACTAATTAAAGTTATTGAAACAACGCGGGGGAGAAGTGAAGATGAGGTTGGTTATGTTGGTGGGAATGCGGCGACTTTGGTGGTAAAGCTGGATAAAACAGCTTTGGAAGGAAAAGATTTTTCCGGTGGGGTAATTAAACATGCGGATTTTTCTAATTCCAGCTTAAGACGCGTTAATTTTTCAAAAGCAAATTTAACTGACTCGATTTTTGCAAAATTTTTAGGACGTGTTTGGTCAATTGAATTTAGTCCTGCTAGCGCAGTTTCTCCTGATGGGACTGGTGAAATTTTAGCAACTAGCGATAATAACGGTGTCATCAACTTGTGGGAAACTTCAAGTGGTAAAGAAGTTTTGAGTTTAAAAGGACACAGTCGCGGTGTAGACTGCGTTGTTTTTAGCCCAGACGGTCAAATACTGGCTAGTGGAAGTCGCGACAATACAATGAGATTATGGAACGTCAAAACAGGTGAGTGCTTCAAGGTTTTTGAACACGGACATAAAGAATGGGTTAAATCACTTGTTTTTAGTCCAGATGGTAGATTCTTTGCTAGTGGGAGTCACGACTACACTGTAAAACTATGGGATACTCGCACATATGAATGCTTACAAGTTTTCCAAGGTCATACTGATCGGGTACGTTCCATTGCTTTTAGTGCAGACGGTGAAATTTTAATTAGTGGTAGTTACGATGGAACAATTCGCCAATGGGATCCCCACACTGGTGAATGTGTGAGAATCTTCGACGGACATAGTGGTAAAGTAACCTCAGTTGCCTTTCATCCCCAAGCTTCAATTTTTGTTAGTGGTAGTCACGACCGCACTATAAAGATATGGGATGCTCTTTGCGGTCAATGCTTGAGAACTTTGCGAGGACATACTCATATCGTTAGTATGATCGCACTGAGTCCTGTTAGTGCAGCGTTCCCACAGGGGATTGGTAAGACTATTATCAGTGGTAGTCACGATAAGACTGCTAAATTGTGGGATATAAACACAGGGAAATGCTTAAAAACCTTTGAGGGTGATGGTAGCAGAGTTGTTTCCGTCAAATTTAATCCTGATGGTAAAACTATTGCTACTGGGAGTGCAAAGCAAGCAGTAAGAATACTGGATGTAGTAACAGGTGAATGTATAAGAACTTTACAGGGACAAAGTTATTGGATCCGTTCAATTACCTTTAGCCATGACGGTAAAACAATCTTTAGTGGTAGCAACTACGAAGTTATACGCCAGTGGGATATTAATACAGGTAAATGTATCAAAACTTTAGAAGGACATACAGGTTCTGTCAGTTCAATTGTGCTTAGTCCAGATGGTATGTTGCTTGCTAGCTGTAGCGATGACGAAACAATTAAAATTTGGCATCTAGATCGCGACAAATGCATTAAAACATTACGAGGACATCAAAATTGGGTAAATTCAGTTGCATTTAGTCCTAATGGTCAAATTATTGCAAGTGGAAGTAACGACAAAACTATTAGACTATGGGATGTAGCGACAGGTGAATGTCTCCAAGTTTTACAGGGTCACCTCAGCAGTATCAGGTCAGTCATTTTTAGTTACGATGCTCAGATACTGGTAAGTGCAAGTGATGACAAAACTATCAGACTGTGGAATACATCTACAGGAAAATGCTTCAAAATTCTTCAAGGACATACTGATTGGGTGCAGTCAGTAGCTTTTAGTTCCATTAGTACTAAAGGTCTTGGGGAAAATAAGACAAAACTTGTTAGTTGCAGTAGCGATCGCACAATTAGAATTTGGGATATTTCCAGTGGTGAGTGTCTTAAAATTCTGCAAGGACATGACTATGCAGTTTTTGCAGTTGCGTTTAGCCCAGACGGTCGAACCGTTGTCAGTGCTAGTCGGGATCAAACACTTAGAGTATGGGATATTAACAGTGGCAGATGTTTGCAAGTCCTGCGGGGACATACCAACTCAGTAATTTCTGTTGCATTTAACCATGATGGTAGTCTTATAGCCTCATCGAGTGGAGATGACAGCATAAAAATTTGGGATTTTAAAACAGGTAATTGCATCAAAACATTGAAAAGTGAAAAAACCTGCTTTGAAATGAATATCACTGGCGTCAAAGGTTTAAGCGAAGCCGAAAAATCTACCCTCAAAGCTTTAGGTGCGGTGGAAGAAGTTGAGTAAATTGTTTGATATTTCCCCTACTCTGTCCATTTCCTCTACTCCCTAACTAGCAAATAAATTTATTCTCATGACAAACAATTAACAATTTTCAGTGAGAATCTTGATGTATTTTGATCTGTTCGTAAAGACTAGCAACGGTTTCTTTGTCAAAAACCTTATCTTTCAATTGGAGATAATCTCCCTTACCTAGTTTACAAGCTGACCAAAATTTTAATACTTTTGATGGTTCCAAATGTGTTATCAAAACTTCCATTGCTTCTTGTAAAACCTGCTGTTCGTTCATTACTTTAATTGTCATCTTCTATCTCCAAAATAAAATCTGTTGGATTGATAACCTGAAGTGTCAATCCTCTACAACGGTTAATTAGTCTTTTGTCGCAAGTGATGAAATAATCACTCTTAGATGCTTCAGCACAGGCTACGTGAAGTGCGTCAATTGCTTTAACTCCTTGTTTTTCTAGTTCCTGTGCTCTTTCCCTGGTAGTTTCGTTCACTTCTTGTTTGATTGTTGCTATTTGTAAATAGCGCTTCATCGTTTGTTGATTAACTAAAACAGAGTTACGGCTATTTTCGTATTCTAAAACTGATGAATTGACTAGTTCTATTAATTTAGCTTCGACCATTTGCAAAATTAAAATTACTGCTTGGGTTTCCAAAAATATTTTTGGCTGTGTTTGATCATCAAAAGGACGATTATAAATACTAGTATCTAGATAAACTTTGGTCATCATATAGTACCTATCATTTTATCCACTTCCTTCACCCTGCTCCTTCTTGATAGGAGTTTAAGTCATAAAGTGTCATAAATTGAGGTACAGATGAGAGATTGTCCGCAGTCAGCACTTATTTCTTTCGTTCAAGAAAACAAGAATTTATGCGATAAACGCCGTACAGAGCTTTTGCGTTCGCATCGCTTGTTACTTTGAAAGAACAAGAAGAATTTACAAAAGCTTTCAAATCTTGCTTAAGTTCAAAACATTACAGAAAAATGTGTGTATAAATATAACCTAAGATACAAAAAATAAGCTCCAGAGTGTAAAAATCAAGAAACACTACTGGCAGTCAATGCGATAACAATATAAATTAAGATATTAATCTGCTGCTACAATCCAGATAATTTTAGTGACAATTTAGTAACAAAATCTACCCGACTGGTATGAGAGAAACTATCCTAGATGTCCGCGACCTACAAGTGGAGTTTAAAAGCGATCGCAACATTGTTAAAGCAGTAGATCGTGTTGGATTCGAACTGCATCGTGGCGAAACCCTAGGAATAGTAGGGGAATCGGGTAGTGGAAAATCAGTTACATCCTTGGCGGTAATGGGTTTGATACAAGATCCAGGGAGAATAGCAGGCGGTGAAATTTGGTTTAACCCCCAAGAAGATGGTACGCCAATCAATCTGCTAGATTTACCTCCCGAAGAAATGCAATTATACCGGGGTGGGGACATTGCAATGATTTTCCAAGAACCAATGAGTTCCCTTAACCCAGTATTTACCATTGGTTTTCAACTGATTGAAGCAATTACCAGACATCAAAACATTTCTCCCCAAGCTGCACAACAAAAGGTAATAGAAAGTCTGCAAGAGGTAAAATTACTTCCCAGTGATGAAAAAATCACTCAACAATATATTGATGAAGGTATATCAGCCGAAGACACTCGCAGATTAGCCCAGTTAGTACAGCAACATAAAGAATCAATTCTCGAACGCTATCCCCATCAACTTTCTGGGGGTCAATTACAACGGGTAATGATTGCAATGGCGATTTCTTGTAATCCAATGTTGCTAATTGCTGACGAACCAACCACCGCCTTAGATGTAACAGTACAAGCAACAATTGTTGAACTATTGCGGGAATTACAGATACGTCGCAACATGGCGATGATTTTTATTAGCCACGATTTAGGATTGATTGCTGAAGTCGCCGATCGCGTTGCAGTTATGTACCGGGGAAAAATTGTCGAATCCGGTGCAGCAAGGGAAATTTTTACCGATCCCCAACATCCTTATACCAAAGGTTTAGTTGCTTGTCGCCCCACATTAGATCGTCATCCCCAGAAACTACTGACCGTTGCTGACTACATGACTGTTGAGGAAACAGCCACAGGGGAAGTGGTGATTAATCCCAAGGAACCCCCAAAAGAATTGGAAGTAACATCAGCAGAAATAGAGCAAAGACGAGCAGAATTAGAAAGAAAACCAACCGTCCTTCAAGTAAAAGATCTCACAGTTGGTTTTCCTGTGAAGGGAATATTTGGTGGTACAAAACGCCATTTTATGGCAGTTGATGGGGTTTCTTTTGATGTCAAACAAGGAGAAACCTTGGGTTTAGTAGGGGAATCAGGTTGCGGTAAAACCACCCTGGGTAGGACTTTATTACAATTAGTCAAACCAATGGGGGGTCAAGTTCTTTTTGAAGGTCGGAACATTACTGATATTAAGAAAAAATCCTTGCAGCAATTGCGACGGGAAATGCAAATTGTGTTCCAGAATCCCTTCAGTTCCTTGAACCCGCGTTTAAAAGTGGGAGATATTGTCATGGAACCTTTAGTGATTCATTCAGTTGGTAAAACCAAGCAAAAGCGGCGAGAACGTGCTATTTATCTTTTAGAAAGAGTGGGTTTAGATGCGGGAGCAATGAATCGTTATCCCCATCAGTTTTCTGGAGGACAGCGTCAGCGGGTTTGTATTGCTCGTTCCTTAGCATTAAATCCCAAATTTATTATCTGTGATGAATCCGTATCAGCCCTTGATGTATCAGTTCAAGCACAGGTACTAAATTTACTTAAGGAACTGCAAGAAGAATTTAATTTAACCTACATATTTATTTCCCACGATTTGAGCGTCGTTAAATTTATGAGCGATCGCATTTTGGTAATGAACCAAGGTCAAATCGTCGAACGAGGTGTAGCAGAGGAAATATATCGCAATCCCAAAAAAGAATATACCCGCAATTTAATTGCTTCGATTCCTACAGGTTCTCCAGAGAGAATGCGACAGCGTCTTCCTAAAACTCTACCTCAATTAAAAGATGAACTTTTAGGATTAGTCCAAGGAAATTCCGCTACAGTCCAAAATTTAATAGAAGCTCAAAAAAGCAAAACCCCAGACGAATCAGAAGAATGGATTTTGCAAAAAGTTATCCAGGATTTAATTAGAGACAGAAATTAGGTTCAGTTAACAGTTAATGCGCAATACTTACAGTACGCTTACGCTAGGTCGCGCACGCAATACCTACGGTACGCTTCCGCTAGGCGCTAACAGTTAACAGTTAACAGTTATCATTTAACCAATAACCCTAACTACCCGATCCCCAACCCCCTAATTATTCTGCAAATTAATATCTCGAATTGGGAACGGAATATTAATTCCTTCTTGAAGATAACGTTTGTGTAATTTTTTGATAAATAAATGTTTTGCTTCCCTTTGGCTGAGAAACTCGCTTACAGGAATATAAACTTTATAATCAATACTAAAATCATTAAATGTATGAAATAAAATGAAAGGCTCTCTTTCAGTTATATCTGGCGATATTTCCTGCATTACTTCTTTAGCTACATCTACAGTAATCCGCTCTACTCTTTCCAAATCGCTACTATAGCTAACTCCTACGTCCATTGTTACTGTAAGTTGTTTGATCGGTAAATGATAATTAGTAAATATTGCTGAACCCAACTGAGAATTAGGAATAATCACTACATTATTTGCCAGACTTTTAATAGTAGTAGTTCGCCATGTAATATCTGTGATATATCCTTCTTGAGCATCTTGTAATTTGATATAGTCTCCAGTTTTAACTTGCTTGGAAAGAATCAAATAAAAGCCAGCAAATAAATTTGCTAAAGTATCTTGCAGAGCCAAGCCTACTGCTAAACCACCAATTCCTAAGGTTGTAACAATTGCAGCAATTTCAATTCCTATGGTTTGTAATATAATTAAAATTCCTAAAACCAAAACAACAGTTTTAGCAAGGTTAGAAATTAAAGAAGCAGAAATGCCTTCTTTTCTTTGAATAAATAGATTGACAAACCCAGAAGTTAGTCTGGCAGAAACTAAGGTAATTGAAAATAAGAAAATTACAGTGATAAACTTTTGTAGTGCCTCTGTGACATCTGGTTTTAACTGATAGGTGATAATCGCTGCAAATAAACCTGCCAGAAATAACCAAGTAAAAGTCATTCGATGCAAGGATGAAATAATAATATCACTACCTGGTATTTGCTTGCTGATGACAATATTTCTGACCTTACTGAAAACGATTTTTTCACCAATTAATCCAGCAAATAAACCAATTAGAATACATGCAACTGGCACAATCCATTGCATCGTCATAAAAAATCCTATTTATTACAATCAAAATTAATTTATCAAAACCTGTGTTGTTTTATAGTGTTTCAAACATCACACTGAAAACTAAATGAAATTTTAAATACAAAAATTCTTTGTCTGGCTTGCACTTCAACGTTCCATAATTTAAGCATGGACTTGCCAATCATTTATCACCCGGACTACGTTACCCCCTTACCTTCAGGACATCGCTTTCCGATGTCTAAATTTGGACAACTCTATGAACTACTTTTAAATGATGGGGTTGCAAATAGAAAACAATTCTACTCACCCGAACGTCCTGCAAAAGAATTAATTGAGCTAATTCATATCCCGGACTATGTGGAAGCATATTATCAAGGAACCTTGAACCCCAAAATGCAAAGACGTATCGGGTTACCTTGGTCACCCCAAATAGTTAATCGTACTTGCACGGCTGTTGGAGGTACAATCCTCACAGCAAAATTAGCATTGCGTCATGGTTTAGCTTGCAATACTGCAGGTGGAACTCATCACGCTTTCCCCAACTACGGTTCTGGATTTTGTATTTTTAACGATTTAGCGATCGCACCTCGGGTCTTGCAAAAATTAGGTCTTGTATCCAAAGTTTTAATTGTGGATTTGGACGTCCATCAAGGGGACGGTACAGCATTTATCTTCCAAAATGATGACAGCGTATTTACATTTTCGATGCACTGTCAAATTAACTTTCCTAGTACAAAACAACAAAGTGATTTAGATATTCCCTTGGAAGTTGGAATGGAAGATGATGATTATTTACAAACTTTAGCCAACTATCTACCAGACTTGCTCTCACAAGTAAAACCAGACTTAGTCTTATATGATGCTGGAGTCGATCCACATATTGGCGATCGCTTAGGAAAGTTAGCTTTAACTGATGCTGGTATTTTTCGTCGAGAAATGCAAGTTCTTAGTACCTGTGTTGGTGCGGGTTACCCAGTTGCTTGCGTCATTGGTGGTGGTTATGCAGATGACATGAAATCCTTAGTTTGGCGTCATTCACTTTTGCACCGAGCGGCTACAGAAGTTTATCAACAATATCGACTTTGATTTAATTGTTAGGGAACAGGGAACAGGGAACAGGGAACGGGAAATGGGGAAAGTTAATCCTAGGGTGGCGTTAAAAATAGTCTGAACAGTCACGACTACAAACTACTAATTACACAAAATTTTACTGACACTTAATATTCTTATTAAATCTAAAGACTTAGTTAACGCGACAGATGCAGTATTTCGTTACCTCCGATACAATTTAATTAATAGGAGAGTCTAGGAGAAATAAAAAAGGTGCTATCAAAAGGCTTTGAAATTGAAATGTACACTGGTACGCCTAAAGCTGATGTCGTGGGACTCTCCGACAAGATTGTCTCTGCTCTAGATGGATTTGTTCGCGAACCAGATAATCGTAATGTCGAATATATAACTGCTCCATCTATCAATTACGAACAGCAGTTATGCGCTTTGTTACGTCCTCGGATGCAATTAAGGAAATATCTTCAAAGTTTAGGGAACTATACCTTAATTCCGGGAAGTACTTTGTCACTGGTTGAGGATGATCGCTTTTTCCGTTCTGACCCAACTAATCCTTACCATAGCCACATTGAAAACGCTTACGGAACCAAAGTAGTTACCGCTAGCGTTCACATCAATATTGGGATTGACAATCCAGAAACATTAATGCGAGCTTGTCGAGTAATTCGACTTGAAGCACCTCTTTTCCTTGCTTTGAGTGCTTCATCTCCGTTTATTAAGGGAAAAGCTTCCGGTTTCCATTCCACTCGATGGGGACTTTTCCCCCAAACACCCGAACGCGTTCCCTTATTTGAAAGCCATGCTCATCATATAAATTGGGTAGAAAATCAATTAGCTGATGGAAACATGTACAATGTTCGCCACCTATGGACATCAGTAAGACCAAATGGCGATCGTCGTCCCTACGATCTCAATCGTTTAGAACTACGGATTTGCGACTTAGTTACGGACCCTATTGCTTTGTTAGCGATCGCAGCTTTTCTAGAAACCCGTCTAATACAAATTATTGATAATCCTAATCTCGATCCTTTAACGCAGTCCAAATTTTCTCCAGAAGATTTACTTACCATTACCACAAATAATGAAATTGCAGCCGCAACATCTAGTCTTGATGCTCAGTTACAACACTGGGAAGATGGTAGAAGTATAACTGCTCGAGATTGGATAACCTATCTTTATGAAGATTTGCGCATCATAGCCAAAAGGAATGGTTTTAGTTGCTTCCTTTCTCCATTATTAAAGATTTTGCAAAGTGGTAACGAAGCCCAACAGTGGTTACAACTTCATGGTGTTGGCTTTAGCGCCAGAGATGTACTTATTCAAGCAATAGATACGATGAAAGAACGGGAACTTGAACTCGAAGATAAGGTATGTTCTTCCTTAGCTGCTTGATATTGAATGCTTGAGATTGAAGCTTCAATCGTAACGATATTAAATCAACCGATGAGCAGTTAGCTTCTGTCTAACTGCTTTTTTCATTAATTTCTCTTATCTACTAAGCATTATTCTGACAGACAGTTACTGTACAGGCATATTTCAGGTTCGCGCAATACTACATTTCCCATAGAATATATTGCGAACACTTGTAAACAAATGGATTGATCCACCAAAAAATAATTCTTTGAAATAAATTTATCGAGTATTTAATCGGTTAATTACTCCCACGACCTCAAAATTTTAGTCGAGCAAAAGCCAATAAATAGTTTTTTAATATTTCCTATCCTGTATTCTTTTGTTCATTTATCGTAAATTTTCTTTACCCGAATAAACCCTAACAATACTTAGGTAATTTCAAACATCTACTTACAGCGAGGGATACTATTATTTGTTCTATTGAGTAAAAATACGCTTTTGCAAGCACTTTGAGGAAGATTTATCGTGACTTTTAAAATTCTAATCAATGCAAGTCGGTTGAGAAATATTAACAAAACCTATCAAATAACACTATCTTAAGGTAGATTACGTACTTGTCTTACATTGTTTTTCTTAATACATAAATTGATTATATATGCCCCAAGTAGTATTAGTAAATCCCTTAATTCCCCCAAATACGGGGAATATTGCTCGAACTTGTGCAGCGACCAATACACAATTACATCTAATAGGACCTTTAGGATTTGAACTCAGCGATCGTTACCTCAAAAGAGCGGGTTTAGATTACTGGGAATTTGTTAAACTGCACTATCACGAGTCATTAGAAGCTTTTCGTAGGCAACATGAAGATATAGGAGGCAGATGCCTAGGATTCAGCGTTCGCGGCAGTATTAACTATATTGAGTTTGAATTTCAGCCCAATGATTGGTTACTATTTGGCAGCGAAACTGAAGGTTTACCACCGACAGTAATTTCCGAATGTGATGCAACTATTCATATCCCAATCAGCCAAGAGGGTGTTCGCAGCTTAAATTTATCTGTAAGCGTTGCTGTAGCGTTATTTGAAGCTCGTCGCCAGTTGGGTTATCTTCAATAAATTTAATTAATCACACAAATCATCATAGTTATTGTTAATTTAAGTGTAAATACACAACAAAATTAATTAAAAAGTTTAAAATTAATCAAAGATAAAAAATATACTTACACATCACATATTGGTTGTGTAAAAAATACAAATTTGTATAGTAGTTTTCCTGACGATCGCCAAATCTGCCAGTAATACCTCAAAGCAAGTGGGCCTAATATATAAGGAATTTATATAATTCATCTGATTCAGTCTGAGGATCGAATGATATATTTTAGTGATTTCGTATTTTTCCGGACTAAGGCCAAAGAAGGGTGAAAAGTTGTCTGAGCAGGAGTTTGAGCGAACGCCCCCAGAAATTCCACTATTGTGACAATTTGGGAGCGCAAAAACTCCTGCGAATTTATACGGTTGAATTCTTAAGCAAAATCAACGTACATTCACTTTTTGAGTAGGCAAGTTAACTTGTAGAAATCTAAGGGATTACTACAGCAGGGAAACACCTCTTTTACGAAGTCTTTACATAAGCTTCCTTAGATAGCCAGTAAACTCGTCAAATATATACTTGTCTAGTTCTGGTTGGAAGGGGTAAAACAGATGAAGACATGTGTAATAGAGAGACACGATAAGATAGCGGACTGTGAAACTGATTATTCAAAAACAAAAAAATTTATTCTTGTGTTTAGGGTGTGAACTTGTCTAAAACTAGAGAAGCAGGTTAATCTTGCCTAATAATCTCTAGTGGAAGTGATCTTGATCAATTTTTATTAGCGATCTAAATCATTGACTAGTATCCGACTAGAAATCGAGGTCAGTTAAGCGCTAGCGATCATAGGAGGTCGTCTTTGAAACGAGCATTAAAGAAGAGAGCAAATGCTGTGGTTGAAAACACTGTCAGCGATGATGCCTCGATGGGGCAGATAGAGGAATTGGATAATTCCAAGGCTTGTCGTCGAGCACGTACCAAAGCCGCCATGATTGGTTTGGCTATCTCGATGGGAGCTACCAGCCTTTTGGTGACTCGACAAAGCGATCGAGCCCTGGCAGCAGAATCTGTAGGCAGCCAAAAAGCAGCCTCTTCTCTTCCTGCTGCTTCTGAGAACGATGTAAATTTTGCCCCAAGAAAAACTTCGGAGTATGGAGTTTTTCCTAATGTAAGCGTACCGGATAACCCACAGACGGTAGATATCAAGGCAATACCTGAGTGGAAAAGGCTTGGCACAAAAGGACAAATAGCGGCACTGAAGTCAGCAAAACTTCCTTTACCTAAAGTAGTTTCTTCGCAAAGTGCAGTTAAGAATACAGCTTCGCTCAAGGAAACTCTTAAAACAGCCAAGCAGCAAACAGCAGTAAAAGTCTCTGGTCAGAGTAACTTTGCTGGCGAGCAAGTCGTATCATCCAACAGTCGCCCACGGACAATAGTCCCAACGACAAGCTTGGATACAAACGTTAATGCTCAACTTAAAGCTCAACAAGAGTTTGCTATTCAACGCTTACAGGAAAAATCTAATAACCTAAGAGCAAGTTTGGCAAAGCTGCGTTCTGGGGGAACCAAGAGTCCATCTGCACTTTCCCACAACTCAGTCAAGTCATTAAACTCAACTGAAAAATCAGTCAACAGTGTTGCTCGGAATGGAAGGCAAATTTCGGATAATGTAAAAGCTTCCGAACAAGCCAAATCCATCAAAAGGTTTAACCCTGGTGTAGTTGCCAATATACCAGCACTTCCAGGTGTTGTTGCACCAAAAGAAACTCAACCTTATTCTGTTAAGTCAGGAGATACTCTAGGTGAAATAGCACAAAGTTACGGTACTTCTGTTACCGAACTTGCAAGGGTAAATAAGCTTAACGATCCAGATAAGCTACAAGTAAATCAACAGATAGTTATACCTGGTCAGCAAGATCGCATTACTACTAGTGTAACAACAATTGCTTTTAACCCTCAATTTAAATCAAACGACCACTATCATGGTGGCAAAAATAAAGCATCTACACTTGCATCAAGTAAAATTGTTGGGGTAGATCCAACTTCTACTATTGGTTCAGAATTCATCAGTAGCATAAATCAATCCTCTACCGGAGAAGCAGCTTACGGTATGGGTGGTGAAGCTACACCCCTAGTTTTCGCTGAAATGCGCTTGGCAAAAGCTAAAGCAGCAAGTGATAAAAACCCGAAGTATAATCAACGTCTTCGCAGTTTAAAAGCAGAAATCGAAAGATTGCGGGCTAAGTACCGCGCTCAAAAATCTCGTGAAGGTAAAGCATCTGAAGTGGAAGCAGTTACACTTCCCCAGAACAAAAATGCTTCAACCTCTAGAAGATACATCAAACAAAACAATAATGTATCGGTACCAATTGCTGTTCCCACAGCAGGTAGCTCAAAATTAGCTACACAAAACAATGGGGCAGTGCCCATTCCCGTACCTCAACCAAAATCAGTATCTTCGATTTACGGTAGCCGCAATAGTTCACAGTTTATTCAACGGAATAACTCAGTTGTTACTCCCAGAACGAATAATCTTTCTACACCATTACCACCTTTAGCGGCGGCTGGCAGATACTTGCCCAGACCAATCGAAAATATTCAACCCAAATCCAAAGGTTATATTTGGCCAGCGAAGGGAGTTCTTACTTCTGGATATGGTCCACGTTGGGGAAGAATGCATAAGGGTATTGATATTGCAGCTCCCACTGGAACTCCAATCCATGCTGCTGCTGCAGGTATTGTTAAAAAGGCTGGCTGGAACAGAGGTGGTTACGGCTACCTTGTAGATATTCGTCATCCAGACGGTACCATAACTCGCTATGCTCACAACAGCAAGCTTTTAGTTAAGAAGGGTCAGCAAGTACAGCAAGGACAGAAGATTTCCTTGATGGGAAGTACTGGATTTAGTACCGGTCCCCATTTGCATTTTGAAATCCGTCCAAATGGTCGGGCGAAAAACCCAATGGCTTTCTTGCCGAAAAAGAGGTAAATTTTCTCCGAATACAACTGAATAATATACCGTTCAGTTGAGGGAGTTTTTCTCCCTCATTTACTTTTTTCTCGCCAGTAATTGTAATAGATAATTAGCGAGTGATAATTTATTATCTCTTTTCCCGGTAGTCAATTTACTCTGATTTAAGGATTTATTAAAAATTTCCGTCAAGGGGTAGTCAAGAGTAGATTTGTATGATAACTTAATAATTAATGGAAAGCCTTAGTAGCTTAAGTATGGCTCAGTAGCTCAGTTGGTTAGAGTAGGGGACTCATAAGCCCTTGGTCGTCAGTTCGAGTCTGACCTGAGCCACTACAAACCTAATAAATATAAAAAAATAGTAACCGATATTTGCAGATTCTACTAATAAAGTAGGTTTAAGTATCGGTATTTTTTGTTTTCATATCTATCTACTACATCGTCTAGTACACCGTGGCGGAAATAAAGCACCCGTTTATAAAAGCTCAAAGCTAGAAAAAACAGTACTTTTACTGTGCTAACGCCCCGCTAGACTGCACCTACGGCGAACACTAACGTCCACAAGGACGCAGTCTCTTATGTCTTACAGACACGCGAAGCTAATGACTTCCGCGCAGCGGTACTAGTATTACTTGGGAAAATGGCGAATTATTTCTGCTACCGACCAAGCTTGGGCAACTGCACCTCTAGGATTATGAGGTGGATCGCCATCAAAAATTTCTGAAATCGAACCGATACAAGCTTGATTCAAAAAGCTGTCAAGTATTGGCTGCCAATCAAAAGGTAATGGTTCGTCGGGATAAAAGCGTTCCCAAGACCTAATAAAAGGTCCAATCAGCCAACTCCAAACAGTACCCTGGTGATAAGCACTATCCCGTTGAGTTGAATCCCCTACGTATCTACCAATATATTCTGGATCGTAGGGGTCAAGACTGCGCAGACCATAGGGAGTTAGCAGTCGTGACGTTGCTAATTCAAGTATCTGTTCCCCTTGTGACTGGGAAAATCCACAATGGTATAAAGAAAGTGCTAAAACTGCATTGGGACGAATTTGACTATTGCGACGGTCATCTGGCTCGATGCTATCGTACAAATATCTCAACTGGGAGTTCCAATACTTTTGTAAAGACTCTTTTACTTGTTGTGCTTGTTGACTATACCTTTGAGCTTGTTTGAGAAATTTTAAAGAATCTCCAACGTGAATTTCACTTAAACGTTTTGCCCATTGGGCAGACCAACATAAAGCCGAAAACCACAAGGCATTTACTTCTACAGGTTTACCACGTCGAGGTGTAACAGCTTTTCCTTCAACTAAAGCGTCCATCCAAGTTAATGCGACTCCACGAGCGTCCCAACTAATAAGTCCATCGGTAGAATCAACTTGGATATTATAAAGAGTACCACCAATAAAAGCTTTATATATTTGTTGTACTACTGGATACTGAGCAACTAGAAAATCCCAATCTTGGGTTGCTTCTAAATAAAGTCCCAAAGTTTCAATCCACCAAAGAGCAGCATCAATACTGTTATAAGATGGCTCCCCATCAATATCTGGAAAACCGTTTGGTATAAGCCCATGGCGACAATATCTGCCAAAAGTCTCAAGTAGTCCTTTGGCTAGTTTAAAACGCCCTGTTACTAATGTTAAACCTGGTAAAGCTATTAAAGTATCCCGTCCCCAATCATTGAACCAATGGTAGCCAGCAATGACGCTTGGTCCAGAAATAGAAGTACGATGAACAATAAATTGTTCGCTAGATCTGAGTATTTTTTGCCACAGAGTATCGCGTGGCATATATGCAGCAGGGTTAGAGTTGTTAACTAAATTTTCTTCTAATCCTCTTGGTGTCCCTTTTGACATGCTCGTTGAGCTAAATATCTGATTCAATCTACTTTCTTCGGCTTCAACGGCCTTGGAAAAAGTTTCATAATTTAGTGGGGTTTGATCGTTACTTGGAAAACCTACTTTTGCTTCTAAAGTAACTGTATCTCCTGGTTGGAGAATTACATTCAAGTAACCTGGGCTGTAAAGGTCTTCGCGATCGCCTAATCCTCGTCGCGTTTCTTCTGGGAGCCCGTAATTCCAGTACCAAACGGCTTCTGCTTGATATTCTCCTCGGGTCCAACGTAATTGCCAAGGAGTACCAAAATCCCCAGCACTAATTGATTGGAGACAGATTACCCGTTCTCCAAGAATTTGTGAAAACAGTAGATCTGAAGTTTCTTTTTGTTGATGATGAAAATTCCGATTAGCGATTAACAGGCGCAGTCTTAACACCCCAACATCATTGCCTTCATAGGAATAATGAACTAAAATTCGGTGGCAATATTGATTATTAGGGATTTTGGAAAATGATGCTTCTTCTCCTATCCCACCCGTCGGGCACAAAAAATTTTCTCCCAATCCTGAGGGCATTATCATCCGTCTGGTAAGTTGCCACTCTTTATCCCCCCAAACCCATTTTGGAACAGGATTAATCTGAAAATAACGTAATAATTCGTAACCAGTTGGTTCGATCTGACCGCTACCCCAAAAATTAGTCCCTGCAACTACAACTTCGCCCCCAATCTCCAAGCTAGCTTCCAAATGCGATAGCAGAAGTGTTCTTCCTGAGGGTGGACTAGTTGCAGCAAACAACCAACCATGATAGGTACGAGTCCTAACATCCGAAACAGTACCACTGGCAAAACCCCCTAAGCCATTGGTAAGCAACCATTCTCTTGTATCTAAATCAGCCATTTATACTCAAAATCGTTATGACTATGATATAGTCGTAACAGTTCGTAATTTAATTGTTAGTTGATGGATTAGCGAACTTTAATAGACGGATCCATCTTCACAAAGCAGTAAAACTTGTATAGCTTTAAGGAGATATATTACTATGCCTCTGACTTACGCAACAGAAGGATGCCTTCGAGTCGGTCAACAAGCACCAGACTTTACAGCTACTGCTGTAGTGGATCAAGAATTTAAAACAGTTAAGCTTTCCGACTATCGCGGAAAGTATGTTGTTTTATTCTTCTATCCTTTAGACTTTACCTTTGTTTGTCCTACAGAAATTACTGCTTTTAGTGATCGTTACGAAGACTTTAAAAAACTGAACACCGAAATTCTTGGAGTTTCTGTTGACAGTGAGTTTTCCCACCTAGCATGGATTCAAACTGACCGCAAACAAGGTGGCGTTGGCGATCTTAATTATCCCCTAGTTTCAGATATTAAGAAAGAAATTAGTGCGGCTTACAACGTCTTAGATCCTGAAGCAGGCGTAGCACTACGGGGTTTATTCATTATGGATAAAGAAGGCGTAATCCAACACGCGACCATTAATAACCTTTCTTTCGGTCGTAACGTTGATGAAACTCTCAGAACATTACAAGCTATTCAATACGTCCAAACCCATCCTGATGAAGTTTGTCCTGCGGGTTGGCAGCCTGGAGAGAAAACTATGAATCCAGATCCTCAGAAGTCTAAAGTTTACTTTGCATCCATTTAAGTATCGTTACTTAATACTAGATTGATTGCCGTCAGCTATAAAGTCATTTGTGAAAAAGTGCCTTCAATTTTCTGAGTAGGTTTTAGTACCACAAAAATGGGAACTAGAACTATTCAGGCAGAAAGTGACCATGGGTAGATAGAATCGGCAGTTGGGAAATTGTCGATAAATCCTGCTTAGTGTAACACTATCATTTTTGGCTTCTGCAAAACCTGACGGCAAATATATCTATCCTTGAGATACAATTGTGCAATTATTTTGAACTAAATATTTTTGAATTAAATATTCTTGAAGAAAGTATCAAAGCCATATCTTAAATATTTAAATTATCTGAAGTCTTGAAAGTTGAATTTTGATCCAGTCTCAAAAGCTAACTAATTAACTCAAGACAAATTAAACAGTAAAAATAGTATAAAAAATCTCAGGATTCATCTCTACAGAGATTCATATTTACAGAGTTGCAAAATTAGGAATAAAAAAATAAATTTTTTAACTGCCAGGATAAATTAAAAATATTTTTACTATGCCTAATCCAAGTGATTTTAGCGGTTTGCTTAACAAACGTTTCCTGGATAATTTCCTTCCTATTCCTGCCACCAATAGATTTCAATTAGGAAATTCAACTCCAGACTTTAAATTACCAGATATTACCAATGGTAAATCAGTCAAGTTATCAGAGTACAAAGGTAAACAGCCAGTATTACTGGCATTTACACGTATTTTTACAGAAAACCAATATTGCCCCTTTTGTTTCCCTCACATCAAAGCCTTGAGAGATAATTACGAACAATTTCAAGACCGGGGCATAGAAGTTCTCTTAATTAGCAGTACTGACGAACGACAAAGCAAAATAGTTGTACAAGATTTAGGCTTACAAATGCCTTTACTTAGCGATCCTAGCTGTCGTGTATTTCGCTCTTACGAAGTTGGACAAGCATTAGGGGCACCTTTACCAGCACAATTTGTTTTAGACCAAGATAGAAAACTACATTACAAACACTTATTTTCTTTCTTCGAGTCTAATGCTGCTATTGATACCTTATTAAAGCAATTCGACTGAAATACTTTATTTTTGGTTTATTTTTTAATTCTTCATATTTTTGATTCTTCATACGCTGCTCATTTGTCTCGAAGCAGCTATGTCGCGGATCAAAGGAAGTCTAGAACGAATATATGTCTTAATCGTTTTTGCTTCTACCCGATCTAATCTTTTTTCCTCAAGTTGTCCTAGCAGTTGTTCGATTAGTTCAGTATCGCTAAATTCAAGAAGGATACTTGCTTGAGTTTCTTCAACTACAGACCACAAATGTCGCAATGTTGATGATGAATTTTTCACGGGACCTACTCCCACTGCAAATACTGAATTTTTGCAGTTTGTATAATTTTGCTATTGACAGATAACTGTGTAAGAATCAACAGAAATCTTGATAAATATTTTTCTTTGTTTCTAATTTTTAGATGTCATCATAAATTTATACATGTATGACATTAGTGTTTTAGAAAACAAAAATTATATTTAGAGATATTTTGAGCAGTAAAAGTCAAGAATTATTGAAAAAGTAAAAAACAAAGCTATCAAAGTGAGAAAATAATATTTCTTTGTTTGGCTATATTCTTCACCTACCTCTTCTGATTTTTTCTGTTTGTATCGAGCAAAGTAGTACTTATTTCTCGGATAAATTTTGAAGACCTTCTTAAAGACGAAAATTAGTTTATCTTTGCCTAATAACTATCTCTATAAAAATATTAGATGACAAATCTAAAGAAAAGATTAAATTTTAAGAATTATGTCTGATTTGATAAAAAACTCAACAAACGCTCAAGTTTAAACACTAAAACAGTTAAGCTCTATACCAATTCCAGAGAAATTAACTGTAGGAAGATAAATTTTGGGAAAATAAATTTCAGAAAATAATCTTACATGTAAATCTTTGTAAGGTTGACTCAAGAAAAATCTACAAAAAAGTGTATATTCTAAGAATTTAATTGCGCTTAACGCCATAAATCCTCAAAATCTTTTTGTTTTCAATACCTCATTTGTTACTGCGTCTAAAATCTCCCAAATTCGCTCTAACCAATCAAGATGTTCTGGTTTCATCAAACAAGAGCGCAAACAGGTAATGTACTTTTCATCCCATTCAATATCTATTTGATCTCCCTGCTGAAAAAACTCAATGGGAAGCTTAGCTAAGGCTAAATGTAAATTTTGGACTGCAGATTTTTCAAAAATTTCTTGGGATAGTAGTGAAGCTTTACTGACCTTGTCAGCTTTTGGAGCCCAGATTACTATGTCCAACTCAGGTGGGAAAGCAGTAATAAATTTATGATCGCTTTGTAGTTTTTCAAATAGATTGATTGCAGCTTGTCTAGCTTTACTCAAATCAATCGCAAATTCACCATCTCGAATCATTGGTAGTAATTTCTGAGTTGCCCATAATGCTACAGCAGCTGAGCCAGGACGGGAACATTCTAGGCTAATTTCTCCCAAATGTAATTCCTGGGAACTAAAGTAAGTGTAGGGTGAATCATGTTTATAAAATTGACCCACTGCAGGGTCTTTAAATAAAATACAGCCACAACTATAAGGCTGTAATCCGTGTTTGTGGGGATCGATAACAATAGAATCAACTTGTGAAATCGAATCAAAAATAGCGCGGGTACGATCGCTTAAGTTATCGATTAAAGTAAAATAACCGCCATAAGCTGCATCGACATGGATACGGAAATTATATTTGGACTGTAACTCAATAATTTCTGGTAATGGATCTACAGAACCTGTGGCTGTGGTACCCAGTGTAACTACAACTGTACCAATATCCTCTCCATCTAAAAGTTTTTCCAGGTTGCTCAAATTCATGCGTCCTTGGTTATCACACTTCACACTTTGAAATGGAAGACGTAGAACGTTACAAAGTCTTTGGTGGGTGTAATGTGCTTGAGAAGAAGCTACTATTTTGCTTTTTGGATGTTGCTTTAAACTTGCTACCCATAAACCTTCCAGGTTAGCCATAGTTCCACCACTACACAAATGTCCCAGGTGGATTTCCCAACCAAACATTCGAGCAATTTCCCCAACTGCTTCTTTTTCCATTACCGAGCTACTGCGTCCCCCATCAAGAGCGTGGTTGTTGGGGTTAATCCACAATGACAGCATATAAGCAAGACGGGCGATCGCTGTTGGTGGCTTGAGCATTTGTCCCACATATAAAGGATGATGGTAGGGGAAATTATCTTGCATGCGGGCTGCAACTTGGAGCAAAACAGGTTTAATTGTTTCTAGATCGGGAGTTGGATCGAGTTCGGGAAGGTCTTGGAAACCATAATCAAGTTTTTCTAAAGCTTCTTGGAGTAAGTTGAGGCTTTGTTTTTCTAAAGTCATTTATTTCTGTGTATCCAGAGTAATTCGGTATATGGGGTGAGCAAAAAATAAAGAGATTAGTAAATATTTGGAGCTAATAGAGGATTTTACTGAGGCTGCTTATAACCAGCAATTACTATCCTATATTCATAGTCATTACTACTGAAATATTATAAAAATGAATTTTTTTTAACTGCTCATCATACTGGCTAGATGATTGCGATTATTTTTGCAACAGTGTTACTCAAACAAGTCAAATTACTTATTTTAAGATTACTTGTTTTGAATTTACGGAAATGTACGCAAATTATTTTTACTGACTCATATAAATCGTATCTTGGGAAGCATAAATTATTTTTCACCTATCGTTCGAGCTAAATATTTTGGTTCGAATTTGATTTAATATATTTTCACTATATTTTATTCATCAAATTTTAAATATCTACTTTATAACTGAATGTTTGTTATACAAATTAATCATTGTAAGTTGGTAAATAATCTTAGAATATGTTATTGAAATAACAATTTCGTGACTAAATAATAATCATCTGGTATCTGTATAAAACTAGACTTTACGTCTATATGACTTCTGTTCTTTGATAAAAATTAGATTCAATTTTTGATTACATAAATGTTATGAATAACCATATACAAAATTGGCTAATATACCGTGATGCAAAATCATATAGATATTTACTCAATCTTCAAATTTTAAAATTTTTGTTTATTTTATTGTTTTTTACAATTTCTATATATGTCATGTTTTTTACGAATTCAATCAATATTATATTTTTTTGTATATTTTCCGTAATCATTTATGCTTTTTTAAGAAATAGAAAAAAAATAGAAAAATTTACATCTAAGTCAAAAGAAGTTACATACAAAGATTTAAAAGTTAAAAATGAGGGAGCAACTCAAGGCGATTTACATATAAATTTAGAAAAATTACAAAGCACAAATATCAATACAAGAATATCTGGAATTCATGCCTTAGAATCTGTCGTTCAAGATTCACCTCAACTTTATTGGCAGACAATGGAAGCTATCACCAATTACGTAAAGCAGAATTCTCCTATTCCGAAGATAAAGGATAATAAAGAAAATCTTCGGATTACCAAAGATATTCAAATTGCTCTGAATTTTCTTGGGAAAAAGAGTAGCAGTGAAAATGAAAATAATAGAATAAATCTTATAAACTGCGATTCATGTAGTAGGAATTTTGTTAATACCGATCTCAGCACAACTAAACTTACTGCGAGTAGTTTTTGGCATGCAAACCTCAGTCACACTAATCTTATCGGTGCTCAACTTGAAGGTACCAACTTTAGTAATACTGACTTTAGAGGTGCAGACCTCAGTAACGTGCAATTTGAGGGTGCAGACCTAAGCACAGCATTGCTCCAAGACGCAAATCTCAGTAATGCATTATTAGAAAATGTTAATTTTATTGGTGCCCAACTTGAAGGTACAAACCTCACTAACGCCCTAATTGAAGGTGCAGATCTGATTTGTGCCAAATTAATCCGGGCTAAACTAATTGGTGCAAACCTCAGTGGAGCAGATCTTACTTCTGCAAATCTCAAAGCGGCGCAACTTCGCGGTGCTAATCTGATTTATAGTGATTTAAGCGGTGCAAATCTGGTTACTTCTCAGTTAGAAGAAGCAGACTTGAGTGGTGCGAACCTCAGTAGCACACAATTACAAGATGCCAATCTCATTAATACCAAATTAGAAGGCTGTTACCTAATTGATGCTGACCTCAGTAACGCCCAACTACAACATGCGAACTTGAGTAACGCTCAGCTTCAAGGTGCTAACTTGAGTAACGCTAACCTTAGTAATGTAAATGTTAATAATGCCCAATTTGGTCACAACCTGGGAATTTCTGAATCTACCAAGCGCGATCTAATTAAACGTGGGGCAATTTTTACCTGAATTTAGAATTAGCTATTGTCAACTGAATTGTTCCAATAAGCATTCAGCAATTCTTTTTGCAGCTCCAGGTTTACCCATACGGCGAACACCATTTTTAGCAATAAGATGAAACTTATCAGGATCTTCTAATAGAGAACATATTTTCTTTGTGAGATCTGCTGGTTGTTCGACTAAAATTATCGACGATCCTAAATGACGACTTTGGGCTTCAGCAAAAGCAGGATTAAATTGGGGACCTTTACCGGGAATGGTAATTGCTGGTTTACCTAAACCCACAAATTGTTCTGTAGCGGTACCCGCCATGGCGATCGCTAAGTCTCCTAAATGTAAGCATTCATTATAAGCATTTTGAGTCAGTATTGTATAAGCATTTTTTTGTTTAAAGGTCAAAATATGGGAGTCGGGAATTTGGATTGGAGATTCTGTGTAGGAACGCCAACCCTGATTTTCTAAACTTTGACATACAGTATTCAGATCTAAGTTTGGTGCGATCGCGCCTAAAAATATGATTGTTTTTGAAGTATGAGTAACTAATTCAGGTTCTCGGAACCAATCCGTTAGTTCTGAGACAGCATTCATAATTACTTCCCAATTAGCATAAGCTTCGGGAGAACGGGAACCGGGAAGAAGAGTTACGATTAAAGGACGTTCCATTTCTTTGAGTTCTCCATCGCCTCGATATAAATTTTGGGTAGGAAATCTTGGTTCTAAGCCGTCCATCATCGGATTACCCACATCAAAAGCAGGAATATTTTTCCAAGTATGTAATATTTCGGTTGTCAGAGAATCTCGAGGAAACACCGCTTTACAACGGGAACGACTCATCAACCATCTTTCCCAAGGATGGTAAATAGAACCAGAAAAGTTTTCCCAACGGGCTGAACCTTTTTTAGTACGCTCGAGCAACCCAACCTCATCCCGGACGTAATATTCTGATTTTGCTGTACCAACAAAAGCATAATTGGCACCGCTAACCCAAGCAAATAATAGGGGGACAATATCCCCAACTGCTAACACTGCAGCCTTTTGACCTAGTTTTTGCTGGCTTTTAACCCATTGTCTGACTGCTTTAATTTGTTTCCAGGTTAGTTGTACTAAGCCCCCACGTACATCGCGTATTAATTGCTTATTATCCATATATATAAACCCACCAGAAGGCATAGTGCGTACCGAACCAATCAAAGGAATATCCAATTTGTGGTAGGCTTTTCCTTCTCCAACTAAAGGTAAGGCGTAAATATCTGGGGGATGGGATTGTTTTTGTAATTCTTGTAAAATCGATCCGGCAATTACATCTTCGCCATGACCATTGCTCAAAACCAATAACTGCAAGGAAGATGATGTAGTTTGTGGGTCGGAAACTAAGGGTAACGGCGATAAATCATTCATAAGAAACAAAGTTTATAAAATAAGTGTCTTTAAGGGTAAGAGGAAGAGAACGGGTATCAAAGAATCATTAAGGAAGTTAGTCTTATTCCCATTGTCTAGCCTCAAATCACTAACTCCTAATCGATCGGACTATAACTATGCGAGTTTCTTCGGCAACAATTTTTACATTGGCGACTTTAGCGGCTAGCAACATTACAACGAAAGTAAATGCTGCAACTCCGAATCATGAAGCCCAAAAAGAATCAGCTGATAGTGTTGTGGTTCCTACAACCGAAGAAACACCACCGCAGGTTGAAAATGTTGCTGCACCAGAAACGGAAGAAGTCCAACAATTTTCCCAAAATCATTCTCGGGTGGAAAGTGGAAAGAGTAACAATTTGCCAGTTATTGGGAGAATTCAGAATAAAGTTGAAGAAATTCAAAACCAAGAAGTATCTGAATCTAAGCAATCTAACAAATCAAATAAATTTAACAAATCTAGAGAAATAGATAATTCTCCTGTTGTCATTTCCTCTTCTCCAGAAATTAAAAAAAATATTTCAGATCGACAGGTTTCAGTTCAAACTACTTCAAATCAAAGCACCTCAAATCAAAGCACTTCAACTCAAAATATTTCAAATCAAAG
>JGI1201J43222_100076_pt1 | contig 37308 bp, 26 predicted proteins | sample MastesBC008_FD_43222 | JGI IMG/M metagenome (IMG submission 43222) | reverse complement strand
TTGGTAATGGGTAATGGGTAATTGGTAATTGGTAATTGGTAATGGGTATACCCTTGAATTTTTGTACGGTAATATTCTAATACCTAATCCCTAATCCCTATATGACGCTGTCGCGTCACGCTACGCTAACGCCAATCCCTAATCCCCTCCATGCATTTCTCGTAACGATAACCAACCAGCTTCCCATTGAGAACGATCTTTGAGTAGTTGAGCATTAATCCAAAAACGTACTTCGGGATCGCAAGCTGCAACCATTTCGGCGTAAACCCATTTACTTTGATTTTTGCGGTTAATAACTCGAAAATGTCGCCATCCATCTATTTTTTTTTGCGACGTCCATTTGGAATTGAGTAGATGAGGATATTTTTGTTTTTTCGGCATTGTTGGCGATTGGGGATTGGCGACTGGCGACTGGCGACTGGGTAATATATTTGACTTTAAATAGGAAATTTTCAAATATTGACCGAAGATGGTTGCAAGTATCAAATAATTAGGTAAAACATTTCTTGAAAGGCATATATCTAAATCAAAAGTTCTAAATCAATAATCCAAACAACCAGTTTAGAACTTAAAATTAAGATTTTATTTAGATTTTAAGTTTATCATTTATGTATATGTCCAAAGTGAATTAAATTGAGACTTGTAATAAAGGTTTTAAGAAACGCTATAAACCAATCATATTTGTGATTATTTGCGCGAATTAACGTTATTTCAGCTTCTAATTCACACAACACATAATTTTAATTTTTTTACTCCTTACTCCTTACTCATTACTCATTACTTATTACTTATTACTTATTACTATAAGTTGAGATTTATTAAGAAGTCTATTTCAAAATGCACCTGGAGCGCAAGGCTCGCAAGCACCGCAGGTGCATATCATGGAGGAATTTTTAGTTGTGACTATAGTCACTCCCCACCAATGTTTTTTCATGGCATGATTTGGTGGCCACTGTGACTAAATGTTTGATACACCAACTTGCCATTTTCCCGGATGCATAAGGAGAAAAATTTAATATTTTCCCAACAAGTATTAATGTTGTTAACTATTTTACGTTTTTTCTCAATGAGGCTTTCCACTGCAATTTGACTCGGACACAAAATCTCTAAAGTACCTGTACCATCTGTTTGATAGAGAATTCGAAATAAGCATTCTTGGAGCAAAGCCCGATTACAACCATCAAACAACTGTTGAAAGCGTCTGAGTTTTTCTCCTTCACTCATCTCACCAGTGAGTTTTGGATAAAACAAGTCTTCGCGCTCAAAATTGAATTCTTCGTCTTCGAAATTGTAGGAGTCGGTCATATTTTTAGCTCTACCTCATCTTATTTCTGGCATCATAGTAACTCTATCTGAGTCATACAAAAAACATGGGTTTTTCAGTATTTAGGCGTTCAAGGATAATTAAGGTTTTAAGTAATCAAGCTGTCTAGGGGTATAAACAATCAGAAATGAAACTAAGTAAATTGACATCGTTTATCACAAATAATGGACGGTAATTCTACTTTCAGGGGTCGCGAACACCGATCCTGTCAGTTTTTCTGCTTTTCTACAATATTTAATAAGAACTGATATTTTCTATCTTAGTCATAATTCACAGCGCAAAGTAAGTCAGCGCTGAGTAAGTTATTCGTTTTCCTACTAAGCCTATGCAACCTACTAATCCAGATAAGTTTACGGAAAAAGCTTGGGAAGCGATCGCCCATACTCCAGATATTGCTAAACAAAATCATCAGCAGCAAATTGAAAGTGAGCATTTAATGAAAGCGCTGCTAGAGCAAGAAGGACTAACTAATAGTATTTTTAATAAAGTTAGCGTCAGCGTTCAGCGAGTCCAGGAGTACACGGATCAATTTATCCAAAAACAACCAAAGGTTTCCGGTAGCAGTACTTCTGTATATCTCGGAAAAAGTTTAGATGGTCTTTTGGACCGAGCAGACGGTTATCGCAAAGAATTTGGCGATGAATATATTTCCATTGAGCACGTAATAATCGCTTACGCCAAGGATAATCGTTTTGGTAAAGGTTTGCTCCAAGAATTTGGATTGAATGAAGCAAAGCTCAAAAATACCATTAAGCAAATTCGAGGAAACCAGAAAGTGACCGATCAAAATCCAGAAGGTAAGTATCAATCATTGGAAAAATATGGGCGCGACCTGACAGAAGCAGCCCGAGAAGGTAAATTGGATCCGGTGATTGGAAGGGATGATGAAATTCGCCGCACGGTGCAAATTTTATCCCGTCGCACGAAGAATAATCCGGTTTTAATTGGGGAACCGGGTGTTGGTAAAACTGCGATCGCTGAAGGTTTAGCCCAGCGCATTGTTACTGGTGATGTACCCCAATCTTTGAAGGACCGTCAATTAATTGCACTGGATATGGGTGCTTTAATTGCAGGAGCAAAATTCCGGGGTGAATTTGAAGAACGTCTCAAAGCGGTATTAAAGGAAGTTACCGAATCTGAAGGTAATATTGTTCTATTTATTGATGAAATTCATACCGTAGTCGGTGCTGGTGCGACCCAAGGTGCAATGGATGCGGGGAATTTATTAAAACCCATGTTGGCTCGGGGCGAATTGCGCTGTATTGGGGCGACAACTTTAGATGAATATCGTAAGTACATTGAAAAGGATGCAGCGCTAGAACGACGCTTTCAGCAGGTATTTGTCGATCAGCCCAGTGCAATAGATACAATCTCTATTTTACGGGGTTTAAAAGAACGGTATGAAGTCCACCACGGCGTGAAAATTGCCGATAATGCTTTAGTTGCTGCTGCAACTCTATCCAGTCGATATATTTCTGATCGCTTTTTACCGGATAAAGCCATTGACTTAGTTGATGAAGCAGCGGCTAAGTTAAAAATGGAAATTACTTCCAAACCAGAAGAGATTGACGAAATTGATCGGAAAATTCTCCAGTTGGAAATGGAGAAGTTATCGCTGCAAAAGGAAAGCGATCCCGCTTCTCGCGAACGTTTGGAAAGATTAGAAAAAGAATTAGCCGATCTCAAGGAAGAGCAACGGACTTTAAGCGCTCAGTGGGAATCGGAAAAAGGCGTAATCGCCAAAATTCAATCTGTCAAAGAAGAAATTGACCGGGTTAGTTTGGAAATTCAACAATCGGAACGCAACTACGACCTTAACCGGGCTGCCGAGTTAAAATATGGCAAGTTGACTGATTTACACCGTCAATTAGAAGCAGCCGAAGTTGAATTAACTCAAACTCAACATAGTGGAAAATCATTATTGCGGGAAGAGGTAACAGAATCAGACATTGCAGAAATTATTTCTAAGTGGACGGGGATACCGATCAGCAAATTAGTAGAATCCGAGAAAGAAAAATTACTTCACTTAGAAGAAGAACTGCACGGTCGAGTTGTGGGACAGGAAGAAGCAGTCACAGCAGTTGCAGATGCAATTCAACGTTCCCGCGCGGGACTTGCAGATCCTAACCGTCCCATTGCAAGTTTCATTTTCCTTGGTCCCACAGGTGTGGGTAAAACCGAATTAGCAAAAGCTTTGGCGGTATATCTCTTTGACACCGAAGAAGCGATCGTGCGTATCGACATGTCTGAGTACATGGAAAAACACTCGGTTTCGCGGTTAATTGGTGCTCCACCAGGTTACGTGGGTTACGATGAAGGCGGACAATTAACAGAAGCAATTCGTCGTCGTCCCTACGCAGTGGTATTATTTGACGAAATTGAGAAAGCTCATCCAGATGTTTTCAACATCATGTTGCAGATTCTCGATGATGGAAGGGTTACCGATGCTCAAGGTCACAGGGTAGATTTCAAAAATACTATTATTATTATGACCAGCAATATTGGTTCCCAATACATCTTAGATGTTTCCGGGGATGACTCGCGCTACGAAGAGATGCGTCGTCGAGTTACAGAAGCAATGCGCAATAGTTTCCGTCCGGAATTTCTCAACCGGATCGATGAAAATATTATTTTCCACGCTCTACAAAAACCCCAGTTACGCAAAATTGTCCAATTACAAGTAGAAAGATTGCGTTATAGACTTAGCGATCGCAAGATGTCGTTGAAGTTATCCGACGGTGCTCTGGACTTTTTAGCAGAAATTGGCTATGACCCGGTTTATGGAGCGCGTCCCCTGAAGCGAGCAATTCAGCGCGAGTTGGAAACGCAAATCGCAAAATGTATTTTGCGGGGTGAATTCAATGATGGGGATACAATTTTTGTTGATGTTGAAAATGAACGGCTTTCTTTTAAGCGTTTGAGCGCCGATTTGATTACAACTGAGTCTAATTAATAAGTAAAACTAATATTGTTTTAAGGGTTGCTGTTAATAATTTTAGACTTGTGGAGGCGTAGCGTTGCTACGTCTCTAAGTTTTTTAAGGAAATATCTCGAATTTTGGGCAAATCTGAATCCAAAATTCTGTCATATCCATCCATCATAATTTCTAAAAATGACGAATATCTTACTGCTCCAGGATACCAGGTAGCAAATTCCCAAGCCTCCCATTCACCATCATCAAATATTATTTGTGGATTGAGCAAAATTAATCCTTTTTCTTCCTCTCCCCCTATAACTAAAGTTGTCGGTAAATATTCATTCCTATAGGAATCTGCATATTCTTCATAATTAAAGTATTCTTCGTCAGATATAGAAAATAATTCCAATCAAAGAAATCATATTCCTTTACCGTAGGTTATAAAAATTACAGACTAATATTAATCAAGATCCAGAGACATTAACATTACGAAATTCTACTTTGATATCGTTGTTATAATAGGAACTTTTCAAAGTTGAAGTAATTTCAAATACATCTATCTCATCTGTTTCTAATGGAACATTCTCAAACATGAAAATAGCTTTAATTGGTACATCTTTAATTAGATTATTGCTGGTTCTACCCCATCGAGTAACATCGCTACCAAATTGAATTTTTTCGGCGATGCTTTCCTGACCTGCATCTAATATTCTGCTTCTTCTATCCTCATTTCCACGCAAAGCAGAATACAACTCAATTTTGACATTTTCTTGCGTACTTATAATCGCTACAGAACATCTTATACTTTGAGTTTGGACATTTATATTTAATTTCTCACATTTTTGTAATTCAAATAAAAGCCCTTGATATTCAAAAGACTTATTACTTACACTTGCAGATTGAGGTGAAGCTAATGTAGTTACTTCTGGAGTTGGTGGTGTAATATTTGCTTGTGGTGTAAGTGTGGTATTTGCTTCTGGAGAAGGTGTGATTATTTCTGCAGGGGAAGGTGTAATAGTTGCTTTTGGTGAAGGAGTAGTATCTTGTTGTAAAGGAGTTATTTCTTGTACTGGAGAAGGTGTAGCGATACGCGAAGCGTCGCCTGCGGCTATCACCTCTGATGAAGCTTTAGAAGTTTCATTAACCTGTGCTCGTTCGAGCTTTCTTTCATTTATAAATAAAAATACCAAAGCCACACCCATTGCAAATACAATCAGAGTTAAAAAAACTACTAAAGAAGACAAAAGCATTAGTCTTTTTTTCTGATTTTTCTCATCTAATTTTTGACTTGGAGACGAATCTCTTTCATTTTTCATATTTGTCACTCTCAAACTCTTAATTGCATTAAATAAATCGACTAAATACAAATAAGATGAAACTATTGATACCGTTTGCTTTTAGTATTAATAATTACATCAATTTTTCTTCATTTCACAGTAAAAATAAACATCATAAAAACATGTCATTCTGGATTATATCCAAAAGCATGTTTGCAAAAATTAGAAATTTTTTGAGCGAAATAAAATTGAAATATAAAATTAGATGACTATAGTAATTTGTATTAGTTGCAATAATTGCTAAATCAATTTTTAAGATTGTAAATGGAGATTTTCTCAAGTAAGTTTGAACAGAGCAACTCAATTACAAAGTAACAATCTTGAGCATGCTACTAAATAAAGGTATTCACTAGTGTTGAAAGACGAAACTTATGACCTCATAATTTAGTCGCGTTTCTAAAGAGAAAGGAAAGGAATAAGTCATGTTTCAGCTTAATAGCTTAATAGGTATGTGGAAGGAATTTGGAACTGTGGGACGTATCCCTATCGTTTACCAATTGATTCGAAAGTGTTACCAACCGAAGATTTGAACGCACAGAGAAAAACAATAAAAGTATACATAATAACAGCAAAGTATGGGAGTATTACTTATTTCCACTTGCTGTTTCTTAATTTTTTGTCTAGTTGAAGCAGTATCATACATGCGCACTCATTCATCTTCACTTTAATTATATTTACAAATCTCAATATTTATTCTCGCTTTTTTAAAACGAAAACAAAATAAATGTGCTTATACAAGACGAATTAAAAGTCAAATTAATTTATCAAATTATTCTGAAGATTTTGAGACTTTGCTTATTTAAGGTCTGAAATCTTAGACAAATAGGTGTTTTATGTTCTCAAGTCGAATTTAACTACTACTTAAAAGTCGCATTTGTAAAGTTTTCGCAACATATTGTTAAAAAATGATTTAATAAGAAAATTAAATCAAAAAGTTAAAAATCTTCAAAGAATAACTTATTACATTCTTGATATATTGTGGATCAGGCTACAAATTACGCGGTGTGCAGTTGTTCAATTTTTTTTATCGCGACTCTAAGTTAATGCAATCGGAGGATAATCCTTATTTTTCTAGTGGGAATGAGGGTCATGTTCTGGGAAAATTGTATCTGATGGGTATTAGATGCATCCAAAAACTTGATTCAAACCAACGGAAAATGATGAAGTGACTTCTCTTTTGGAGAAAACTTAAGGTTGAACAAAGTCTAAAAAAGATTAGTGGAGTATAAAGGAAAACGGATACGATAATCTTTGTCTTTCACTAAGTGTTCCTAAAAGAACCAGAAAAAGAACGAAATATAACCCTCTACCTGAGGGAGTTTCTAATAAACATTTTTTCTTGATTTTCCCCTTTCATAGGGAGCAAGAGGAGTGGTAAAGAAAATTCGCAGATCGACGTAATTTGTTGTAAGTAAAGAGTGACTTGGAAGGGAAATATGTCTTACGCTCAAACGAGGACTCAGTCAAAATCAGGATATGAGGCAGGTGTAAAGGATTATCGATTAACTTACTACACACCCGATTACACACCAAAAGATACGGACCTTTTAGCGGCGTTCCGTATGACCCCCCAGCCAGGAGTACCTCCAGAGGAAGCCGGTGCTGCAGTTGCTGCTGAGTCTTCTACCGGTACATGGACCACTGTATGGACCGATTTGTTAACCGACCTGGATCGCTACAAAGGTCGTTGTTACGATATCGAGCCAGTACGTGGTGAAGATAACCAGTACATCTGTTACGTAGCTTATCCTTTGGATTTGTTTGAAGAAGGTTCTGTAACCAATATGTTGACCTCAATTGTAGGTAACGTATTTGGTTTTAAAGCTCTGCGTGCATTACGTTTGGAAGACTTACGTATTCCCGTTGCTTACCTCAAAACTTTCCAAGGACCTCCCCACGGTATCCAAGTTGAGCGCGATAAAATCAACAAATATGGTCGTCCTTTACTCGGTTGTACCATTAAGCCCAAGTTAGGTTTATCTGCGAAGAACTACGGACGCGCCGTATACGAATGTTTGCGTGGTGGTTTGGACTTCACCAAAGATGATGAAAACATCAACTCTGCTCCATTCCAACGTTGGCGCGATCGCTTTACATTTGTGGCTGATGCAATCCACAAAGCACAAGCAGAAACTGGCGAAATCAAAGGTCACTACCTAAACGTTACCGCTCCTACCTGCGAAGAAATGCTCAAGCGTGCTGAGTACGCGAAAGAACTCAACATGCCCATCGTAATGCATGACTACTTAACAGCAGGTTTCACAGCTAACACCACATTGGCTCGTTGGTGTCGTGATAACGGTTTGTTGCTACACATTCACCGAGCTATGCACGCGGTTATCGACCGTCAGAAGAACCACGGTATTCACTTCCGGGTATTGGCTAAGTGTTTGCGGATGTCTGGTGGTGACCACATTCACACCGGTACAGTAGTTGGTAAGTTAGAAGGTGAACGCGGCATTACAATGGGCTTCGTTGACTTACTACGTGAGAACTATGTTGAACAAGATAAGTCTCGCGGTATTTACTTTACCCAAGATTGGGCTTCTATGCCTGGTGTAATGGCAGTTGCTTCTGGTGGTATTCACGTATGGCACATGCCCGCGCTAGTAGAAATCTTTGGTGATGACTCCGTACTACAGTTTGGTGGTGGTACTTTAGGTCACCCTTGGGGTAATGCTCCTGGTGCTACAGCGAACCGCGTAGCTTTAGAAGCTTGTGTCCAAGCTCGTAACGAAGGACGTAACTTGGCTCGCGAAGGTAATGACATTATCCGTGAAGCTGCAAAATGGTCTCCAGAATTGGCTGCTGCTTGCGAACTTTGGAAAGAAATTAAGTTCGAGTTTGAAGCAATGGATACCGTCTGATCGTTTAAGTAGGAAGTAAAAAGATAAAGGACCGAATTCAAATATTTAAGTATTTAAGAGAAATATAGTTGTTTTTCTTTTGACTCTTTTCTTTTGGATTTTGACTTTTAACTTTTTACTTATTACGGGCTGGGGTCAAGCATGAATATTAAACAAATTGCGAAGGACACAGCTAAGACGCTGCAAAGCTACCTGACTTATCAGGCTGTGAAAACGGTGATAGCTCAACTCAGTGAAACCAATCCACCTTTGTCGCTTTGGCTACATCGCTTTTCTGTTAAGGATAAAATTCAAGATGGGGAAGCGTATATCGAAGATTTATCTCGTGAAAGTCCGGATTTGGCTTTACGAATAATGACAGTCAGAGAACATTTAGCGGAGGAAGTTACAGAATACTTACCGGAAATGGTGAGTGCTGGGATTACACAAGCGAATATGGAGCACCGTCGCAAGCATCTTGAGCGAATAACGCAATTAGATATTTCTAACCCCAGTTCGGGATCCCAACAGCAGCAATCTTCGGATCCTAGTTCAGATAATCTTTAGTCAGTGAATAATTAACAGTGAACAGTTAGTTGGTAATTGTTAGCGCAGCGTGCGCGACAGCGCATTAACTGGTAACTGGTAACTGACAACTGACAACTGATAAATGTCAAATTTCGCAAAATAATTAATATTCGCCATGCAAACTTTACCAAAAGAACGTCGTTACGAAACCCTTTCTTACCTTCCTCCCCTCAGTGACGCTCAAATTAATCGTCAGATCCAATATATTTTAGAGCAAGGTTATTTCCCAGCAATTGAATTCAACGAAACCTCTGAACCTACAGAGATCTATTGGACAATGTGGAAATTACCCTTGTTCAACGCTAGAAGCACCCAAGAAGTTTTGAACGAGATTCAAGCTTGTCGTTCTCAGTATCCTAGCTGCTTTATTCGTGTTGTTGGTTTTGACAATATCAAGCAGTGTCAAATTCTCAGCTTTATCGTTCACAAACCCAACCAAGGCGGTTACAGATACTAAAAATTCAATTTTATTTTGGATTGAATTTGAATCAAAGCTTTTCAGACAAATATTACCTTACCTGAAGAATTGAGTTCCTCCCCGTATTCAACGGGGAGGTTTTTTGTGGTTTTGGGATCGTAGAAGTATCATTTCAAAACAAGCTCTAACATCATCCACCACAAAAGAATACTGGTAGGTGCTCCGAACATAATTCCAGTTATCGCCCAACCTCGTTGATGTTCCTTAAAGTGCTTGATACTCCGCCAACGCCGGCTTTTCCAAGCCCACTCATTACCTTTAGCACCAATTACAAATGCCATTATCCAGCCAAAATTAGGCAAAAAGCATAACGCGCCATACCATACTTTGTTGGGAAATATCCATAACCAAGGCATTAAAAAAGCACCCCAATTCCATCCTTTGATTTCATCAGGAATTGTTTCTGCGCTTCTTAAACCACAACCAGAATTGTTAACAAAAGATAACTTTTCTGGTAAATTTTGAGAATAAATAGTAAGGTTTGATTCTAAAGAGTTTAACGCCTGAGTGGCAGTACTAAATCTATTTTCTGGTGCTGCTTGAGCAATTTTTTGCAGCCAACCCACAAAAGCTGGACTTAAGTTAACTCGGTCAAAGAATTGAATTTGTAAATTCTTCTGGGGTAATTCAGCAGGAGAAACACCTGTTAATAGATGAATTAGAGTCGCACCCAAAGCATAAAGATCTGATTGAGGAACGGCTTTTCCACCAAATTGTTCCATCGGTGCATAACCATAGGTACCAACAACAGTAAAGGTAACTCCTTCTTTTGTCGCCTTATCTTGAACCGCACCAAAATCAACTAAGTAAATCCGATTATCTTCTCCCCAAATTAAATTACTGGGTTTGATGTCTCGGTGGAGTACGGGTGGATTCAATTGGTGTAGATAAATCAGAATATTTAAAACTTCAATCGCAATTTTTCTAACTTTATCTTCAGTAAATCTTTCCGCTTGAATTAACTTTTCCTTGAGAGATTCTCCGCGAATATATTCATGTACTAAACCAAACCAAAGTGTGCGATCGTCAATTGAAAAATAATCAATATACTGGGGAACGCGGGGGTGATCGAGTTGCTTGAGAATCTGTGCTTCTCGTTCAAAAAGTTTTAGGTCTTCCCATTGTACATTACCACCAAAAGCTAATAGTTTGAGTACTACTTGTCGTTTTTTCTTACCTGGCGATAAGCGCAAGCTCTGCGCATGCAATCGTAAATCTTTTGCTAACCAAGTTTGACGAATGCCATTATTACTTAGCGATCGCTGTAATCGATAGCGATTTTGTAATACTTGCTCTGCTTGCAGCATCAAATCACCTGCTTTTTTTTCAAGCGCATGATTCTACTTTAACTAGAAACTATTTTAAGTTGTCAAAGATCTAACGGTAACCATAAACTTCTGGGGATATTTACTCAACTAGCTATTATTAGAGATCGGTACGAAATTCAGATCGTAATTAAGTTTAACTTTGTTGGAGAGATCAAATTAGAAGTCTGTGTCAAAGTCTAAATAGTTTAATTTACACTCTCCATCCTTTTCAAAATATAGGTTGAGTAGTGCCAATAGAGAAAGTCGTATTAATGCTTTGTATGACCCACTCTGCGAATATGGGTAACGATAGTGGTAGAATGTTGAACCAACTGCCGCGATAACATAAGTTGCTATTCAGCAAATTCACCCCCAGGGTGGGAATACTCGCCAAGACAGGATATCCTCAGTTTCATTCGCAAGCTTCCGTTTATAAATTCAAATATATTGGGCGTACGAAAAATTAACCGTTCTATTGAGTCTAGAACGGGATTTTGGAAATTGTCAGAGCTAAATTACTGCACTTAAAAAAATTAATCCTATGAATCCTATAGATAAGAGTAATAATCTTCCACAGATAGTTGGATCTAATAGCGACTCACAAAATAATAAACAGCGCTATCAATGTTTAGTTTGCAATAATCACATCGATCCTAAAGATACATCGACGACCGTAAATTTTCCCTGTAATGTGAGAGCCTTTAGTAACGAATCCTTCAAGGTTTGGCGATGTTCTACTTGCATGACCATCCACTGTCTGGACGTTGTAGATCTCGATTTCTATTACTCAAAATATCCTTATGCCCAAGCGCAACTCACATTACCATACAAAATCATTTATTCTAGGCTGCATGGAATGTTAAAGAAATATGGTTTCTCTAGCAGTCACTCAATGCTTGATTACGGTTGTTCCAATGGAATGTTTGTCAGTTATTTGCGAGAACGGGGCTTTAGTCGGTGCTATGGGTACGATCCCTATAGCTCTGATGATGTTTTTCGCGATCCAACAATTCTCGAGCAGGGAGCATTTGATTACATTCTCCTTCAGGATACGATCGAACATATAGAAGATCCTAATGAACTGCTGAGTAAGTTGGATCTTCTGCTCGCACCTGGCGGTTATGTTTTTATTGGTACACCGAACGCAGCGAATATTAAGTTAGATAGAGCCGATTTGTCCGACTATTTTAATCCGGTCCATGTTCCTTACCACCTACATATTTATACTCCGGAATCTCTAAAGTCTTTGGTAAGTAAACAAGGATGGGAATCAGTAAAGTTTTTCAACCGGACATATTCGGATACTCCTTGGCTTTTCCTCAACACTCGAGCTTGGAATCAATACCAGAGACTTTTAGGTGGTAGCTTTGATGTCATTTTTGAACCAATCAAAGTATGGAAGGCATTGACCTCTTTACGGTTCTTATTTTTCGGAATTTTTGGCTACTGGTTAAGTTTACACACAGATATGATGATGATTTTTCGTAAAAAAGCCTCTTAGAAGATCCTGATTTAGAAATCTTAGCTCAAGGTTTATATTGTTAGAACACCTTATCTTCAGTAGTTGTAGGTCAACTTGCTGATATATTACAAGAGCAAGAGATAAGGAACTATCTCAAGCTATTTTTCAGTATATTTACATTAAGGAGAGTAAATTATGTACAATGTTTCTGCCGAAATATCTTTATACTTTGACATATCTTCATTTTAAATTGATATTTATTGCAAAACTTTACTAATTTTTTACAAGATTGTTAATGTCTGGCAAGTAATATTTGTTTAACATTTGAAAAATAAAAAAACGTTAATTTAGACGTATAAAAGCCATAGACTGACGTTTATACCATCTAAGGTAGTAAAGCTTTAAAGTATTCCTGATAGAATTCCAGTTCAGTTCGTTTGTGGTATACCTTATCTTCTTTCTCAATAACTTCATATACTGCGGCGTTGAACTTATTGCTTAAGAACGAAACTTCTCAATCGGTAAATTTATTTTAAAAGTGATTCAATAGGCTTGCTTAAAGCATACATACGAATATTTTTCGTATTAGATTTAGCTATCGGGCAGGTGAGGAGATAAGTGGAGTGCGAAATAGCGAATGAATAATGATTTGAGTTATTCGAGTGAAATTTACTGTAGTAACTCGACCTTGGTCGATTTGCTGCATGTCAGGGCGCAAAATCAGCCCAATAGGATCGCTTATACGTTTTTAGATTATGGAGAATTAGAACCAAATAAGCATTTTACATATCATCAGTTAGAGGTACATGCGCGGGCGATCGCAGTTTGTCTCCAGTCTTTAGTAGAAAGTGGAGAGCGGGCTTTGTTGTTGTATCCACCAGGTCTGGAATTTATTGCTGCATTTTTCGGATGTCTCTATGGAGGAGTGGTAGCAACACCTGCTTATCCACCTCGGCGCAATCAAAAAATGTCTAGGTTAGAAAGTATCGTAGCTTCTTCTCAGGCTAAGGTAGCACTCACTACTACTTCTGAGCTAGGTAAGATCAAAGAGCGCTTGAGTGAGAATTCACAACTGAGTAAGCTGCACTGGATTGCAACAGATAGCATTGACAATGAATTTGCTCAAAAGTGGCAAAGACCTCAGGTAAATAGTGACACCCTAGCTTTTCTTCAGTACACCTCAGGCTCTACAGGTATCCCGAAGGGTGTGATGGTTAGTCACGGGAATTTATTGCATAACTCAAACATTATCCATCAGTCCTTCGGTCACAAACCTACTAGTCAGGGTGTAATTTGGTTGCCGATGTACCATGACATGGGTCTGATTGGCGGAGTTTTGCAACCTCTGTACGGGGGATTCCCAGTTGCGCTGATGTCTCCAGTAGATTTTCTGCAAAAGCCGATGCGGTGGCTTGAGGCAATTTCCTGTCACAAAGCAACTACTAGTGGGGGACCAAATTTTGCTTATGATTTATGCGTACGCAAGTTCAAACCTGAGCAGTTCTCAAATCTCGATCTTAGTAGTTGGGAAGTAGCTTTTACTGGAGCCGAACCGGTTCGCGCCCAGACTTTAGAAAATTTTGCTGCAACTTTCGCCCCTTACGGTTTTCGAGAAGAAGCCTTTTTCCCGTGTTATGGAATGGCTGAGACAACTCTAATGGTATCTGGAGGTTTGAAATCTGATCCACCCACGACTCTTGAAGTTGAAGCAACTGCACTGGAGCAAAATCGCGTAGTAGTAGCTAATGATAAAAGTGAAAATGTCCGGACCCTTGTTAGCTGCGGTGGGAGCTGGTCGGACCAAAAAATTGCCATAGTCGATCCTGAATCTTTAACTGAGTGTAAGACGGGTCAAATAGGAGAGATTTGGGTTTGTGGTTCGAGCGTGGCTGGTGGTTACTGGGATTTATCGGAACAAACCGAAGAAACTTTCCATGCTTACTTAAGACATGTCAAAAATGAAGATACAAAGAACGAAGAGCAAGAAAGTCAAGTAACTTTAGGACCATTTTTACGTACCGGAGACTTAGGGTTTTTGCATGGGGACGAGTTATTCGTGACCGGAAGACTCAAAGATATGATTATTATCCGCGGACAAAACTATTATCCTAATGATATTGAACTTACAGTAGAAAAGAGTCACCCAGCACTGCGACCTAATTGTGGAGCCGCATTTGCGGTAGAAATGAAGGGTAAAGAGCAACTGGCGATAGTTCAAGAAGTTGAGCGGAGTTACTTGCGCAAGCTGGACGTAAATGAAGTAGTTACAAGTATCCGTAGGGCTGTAGCTGCAGAGTATGGACTACAGATTTATGCTGCTGTTTTGGTCAAGACTGGAAGCATTCCTAAGACCTCTAGCGGTAAAATTCAGCGATATGCTTGTCGGGCTGGTTTTCTCAACGGAAGTTTGAATGTCGTCAAAGATTGGAGTGAAAATCCACAGGATAAAGCTGAGTTCAGAAATTTACAAGCAGAGGTTGACAACATGTTGCAGGAATTATCAAGCAATAGAAAGATATAGTATGTTGTTCTATCGACTCAAAACCATCGGGTAGAGCCAAAAAATTTATACTAAATCCTATTTAATTACCCCTCTTTGAAAAATGAGAAGAGGAAGTTGGAAAGTATGGTTAGTATAGGGGAATTAGGAGGGAAATTCCGATAGGGATTCGGGAATGAGATTTAGTATTGGAAAATAATTTTACTTCCATCAATTAGGTACTCTATCCTGAATTTGAAAGATTTCCCCTTGAGAGTCCATCGTCAAAGCCCAACGATTGAGATTGAATATCTTTTACTTCAAAATCTTCTATCTCAAAATTTTCATTTTTCGTTTTCTAATAATTAGTTTTCCAATAAAATTACGAGGTCTAATAATAATGGAAACTCAAAATCTCCAAGCGGCAAATATTGATACAAGTAAACAGTCACCAACAGTAGCACAAATTGAAGCATGGATGATTTCTTATCTTGCAGAATTACTTGAGGTTGAGCCAGATGAAGTTGACCCAACACTTCCCTTTGACAGTTACGGTTTAGATTCCTCCGCAGCAGTAGGTTTAACTGGAGATTTGGAAGACTGGCTTGGACATAAGCTAGATCCAACTCTCCTTTATGACTATCCTACAGTTGAGGCTTTGGCTAAGCATTTAGCTTCCTGAGACTGCACTTATCAGCAATTACCGCTTACCAAACTAAATGGATTGCGAATATCACTACCATAAATCCCAATTTATGAGAAATTCCTGACAACTGTCGCAAAATTTGACAGATTTATTCGCTCGAAGTCAACTGTCGACAGACATCTAATAAATGATAAAAATCTATCTATCAGAGGAGAGAATATAAGAGTAAAGAGGAGATAATAGCTTCCAATATTTTAAATAAAGGAACTGTCACTTAAGTTAGAGATAGATATTTAGTGTGTGACTTTCTCAAGGGTAAATTTATGGTAGATATTACTGCTTCATCAGTTCAAGAAAATCACTCTGCAAATAATTCTGAAGTAAATAATTCTGAAGTAAAAAAGCACGTTAAGCTCACCGAGATTAACTATCAGCGCAACACTGAGTCTGATTACACCGAGAAGATACAAGAGCTAGACAAAAACTTCAACTACGCTAATAACAGTAGTTATTATTGGAGCAAGCCAGAGCTTTCTACCTTATATGGAACTCCGCTCTACGAACAAGCTTCCGATTCGCAAAAACTAGCTCTCAATCATCTCTATTGGGCGACACAGTATAATCAAACTGCTGCAACTGAGGCTAATGCTGTTCTTTACAATCAAGTGACTGCTGGTGTTTTCGGTAACTTTAGCGGTTATGAAACGCTCTGTCGAATGCTTGACTTAGAGACAGATCAAGAACGCGATCATATTCATGCCTTTCATAATATTGGTTATAAAACCAAAAAGGCACTGCTGGGTAAAACAGCATTTCGCGCCTCTACACAAGGTAGGAAAAATGCCCCAACGATGAAAATTTCCCCAAGAAAGGGACGCCGTACCTTATCCTCAAGCTTGCAAAAGTCTACTTTGTCATCGTTTCAAGATTCAACCTTTCGCTTTATTACCAATAAAATTGTACTAAAAGACCAAAGTGAGTACTATTCGCAGTATTTAAGAAACTTGGATGGAAAAGGCGAACCTCTCCCAGCTCAAACTACTGGTTTACTGGGACAGTTAGCTTCTCGTCCTGTACTACAGTTTTTTACTTTGAACTGCGGAAGTTCGCCTTTTTTGGCGTGTTTGTTTTACCTTACACGCTTTATTGCCAATATGTTGCTGAAAAACTATGAGTACCGTTTTGTGCAATACTATCGGGAATTGGACAAAAAAGGCGAGTTTATTCCTACTCCAACAGCAGTATCCTTCAACCATTTGATGGATGAGGCTTTTCACACGACAACTTCCCAAATGATTGCTCAAGAGTTGTACAAAAATTTTCCAAAACCCACAGCTTACGAGCAATTCGTTGCCAATTTAACCATCTATCGGGCGCAAAGTGTGGGTCTGAGTGGTCTTTCTGCGGCTCTACCATCGGTATTCCGAACTGATGCGGCTTTCATTGATTCGTTGTATAGATTATTGCAATCATCCGTTTTTGGATTCTCTAGTCAAGAAGCACTTTATTGGCTGGAGAAATGCTTGTGTCAGGAACATGAGGGTTTCCATGTCAACCTGAAATACCACCAACGCCTATTATCAGATTTGCGACGGTCTTTTACTGATATAGATTACTTATGGTCTGTTAATCGCGAATTAGAAATCATGAATTCAGGTGGCTCTATTGGTAAAGCGATTGAAACTAACAGTAAAACCTTTAAGCAGTTTTCCCAGTCTCTTAACTGACACGAGTGAATCTGATTGTATTTTTTGTTTTGACTTTTTGTTTTTGAAAGTTGATTTTTTAATGCCCATTATAGCCGATCAGTAGCTGGGCAAAAATTTTTACAGTGTGAGGTTTAGAATTGGAACCCATAGCAATTATCGGTATTGGCTGTCGTTTCCCGGGAGCACAAGATCCTGAGTCTTTCTGGGAGCTTTTACACAATGGTGTGGATGCGACCGCTCAAGTACCATCTAATCGTTGGGATATTGACAGGTTTTATAACGAAGAACCTGTAACGCCAGGGAAAATGAATACCCGTCGGGGTGGTTTCCTCAAAGAAGTAGATCGATTTGATGCTAGTTTTTTTGGAATTTCTCCTCGCGAGGCTGAGCGAATGGATCCTCAGCAAAGGCTAGTTTTGGAAGTCACTTGGGAAGCTCTTGAGAATGCGGCAATAATACCGGAGAATCTATCTGGCAGCCAAACAGGGGTTTTTATTGCTATTGGTAATTATGATTACGGCAGGTTGCTAGCGAAGGATGTGGATCGCATTAGCGCTTACGACGGTACTGGTAATACTTTATGTATCGCAGCTAATCGCCTTTCCTATGTTCTTAATCTACGCGGACCAAGCTTAGTCATTGAAACGGCTTGTTCCTCTTCTTTGGTTGCACTGCATTTCGCTTGTCGAAGTTTACAGACAGGGGAGTCTAATTTAGGTTTAGTTGGGGGGGTTAGCTTAATGTTATCTCCAGAGCCAACTATTACTTACTCGCAAGCGAGAATGATGGCTAATGATGGTCGTTGCAAAACTTTCGATGCTAGCGCTGATGGTTACGTTCGGGGAGAAGGATGCGGTGTAGTTGTTTTGAAGCGCCTCTGTGATGCTGTAAGAGATGGAGATCGAATTCAAGCAATTATTAAAGGCTCGGCTGTGAACCAAGACGGTACTAGTAATGGACTCACAGCTCCTAACGGACCTTCTCAGCAAGCAGTTATTCGTCAAGCCTTGGAAAATGCGGGAGTATCGCCAGACCAAATTAGTTATGTAGAAGCTCACGGTACTGGTACTGCTTTAGGAGATCCAATCGAATTCAAATCCCTTAAAGCGGTGTTGATGGAAGGTCGCAAGCCAGAGCAAATTTGTTCGCTCGGTTCGGTTAAAACCAATATCGGTCATTTGGAAGCAGCTTCTGGAATGGCTAGTGTAATTAAGGTAGTGCTTTCGCTTCAACATAAAGAAATTCCTGCTCATTTACATTTACAAGAATTAAATCCTTATATTTCCTTGCAAAGAACGACATTTTCTATTCCTACTGAGTCTCAACCTTGGAATTGCTCTGGGAGTCGCTTAGCTGGGATTAGTGGATTTGGCTTCGGTGGGACTAATTGTCATTTGATTTTAGAACAAGCTGCCGATCAGAAGAAACTACTAGATCGCGATCAGGGGGAAAATCGAGCGGATCGAGAATCTGAACGTCCCTTGCATGCTCTGGCTCTATCGGCGAAAGATGATGGAGCTTTAAGAGATTTAGCCCAACGTTATGCAGATTTATTAGTCAGCGGAATATCATTAGCAGATCTTTGCTTTAGTGCGAATACGGGGCGATCGCACTTTGAGCGTCGTCTTGCTGTGGTTGCGGAATCTAGCATCCAGTTGCGCGACTCTCTGCGGGCTTTTGCAAGGGGAGAACAAACTACCGGATTGACGAACGGTAAAGTAACGACTAAAAAACGCCAGAAAATCGCATTTTTATTTACTGGTCAGGGTTCCCAATATTTAGATATGGGGCGATCGCTCTACGAAACTCAACCGATTTTCAGGGAAACTCTCGACCACTGCGATCGCCTTCTCCGGTCATATTTGGATCGGTCCTTGCTGGAGCTTTTGTACGCTAATTCCGATCGTAAAATTCTCGATCAAACTGCTTATACTCAACCAGCTTTATTTGCTATTGAATATGCTTTATTCAAGTTGTGGCAATCTTGGGGGGTAGAACCTGCAGTTGTTATGGGTCATAGTGTAGGCGAATACGTTGCAGCCTGTGTTGCAGGGGTCTTTAGCCTCGAGGACGGCTTAAAGCTAATTGCCGAACGAGGACGTTTAATGCAGGCTTTACCAACAAATGGCTCAATGGTAGCAGTGTTGGCATCGGAGAGTAAAGTTAATTCCTTAATTCAAGCCTATGAAGGGGAAGGCGTGTGCGCAACGATCGCAGCCATTAATGGTCCCCAAAGTGTAGTAATTTCTGGTCATAGCGATTCCATAGAAGTTATAAGCACAAGCTTGGAAGTAGAAGGAATTAAGACGAAAAAATTACAGGTTTCTCATGCTTTTCACTCTTCCCTGATGGAACCGATGTTAGGGGAGTTTGAACGAGTTGCAAATCAAATTAAATATTCTGCGCCACAAATAAGCTTAGTCAGCAATCTAACTGGTAACATTGCTACATCTGAAATAGCTACACCTGAGTATTGGTGTCGTCATATCAAAGAGCCTGTCAGATTTGCTACGAGCATGGAGCTTATTTATCGAAAAGGATATCGAGTTTTTCTAGAAATAGGCTCAAAACCAATATTATTGGGAATGGCTCGTCGTTTTATTCCGGAAGAGGGATGTGTGTGGCTTCCTAGTCTGCATCAAGCTCAGTCAAATTGGCAAACGATGCTCAGTAGCTTGACTAAGTTATATGTGCGAGGTGCAAGTATAAATTGGTTTGGTTTAGATCGAGATTATTCTCGACGTCGAGTTGCGTTACCAACTTATCCATTTCAACGACAGCGCTATTGGTTTGAGGACGACCAAAATCAGGACCGAGCAAAAGACTCTTCATCTCAAGTTAAAATTCAAACCCATATAGTTGACATTCTCGAACGAGAAAATGTCGATCTGTTAACTCAGCAGATAGTTGATACGGGAGAACTTTCTTCAGAAGAGGTAAAATTACTACCCAAGTTATTGGAAGTATTGATTAAGCAGGGGCAACAACAGAAAATAGCAACAGAAATTGATGATTGGTTCCACGAAGTAGAGTGGCAAACAAAAACACGTCAGCTACCTAAGTTGGATAACGGTATTGCTCCAAATATTGAACCTAGTAACTGGCTGATTTTTACAGGAATATCTGATGCTGGGCAAACTCTCGGTAAACTTTTACAAGAACAACTACAGCAACAAGGTCACGATTGCACCCTAATATATCCTGGGGATGTTTATCAAGCTCCAGAAGACGGATTTGCGAGTTTAAATCCATCCGAACCCGGTCACTTCGATCTTTTGTTGCAGGAGTTTGAGAATCAGCAACCAACTCAAGTGCACCCGCACAAAGTCATTTACCTTTGGGGTCTAGAAGCAAAAACCACCTCTGAGTTAACGATTTCTGTTCTGGAAGAAACCCAGAAGCGGTTGTGTGGCAGTTTATTGCACTTAGTGCAATCCTTGAGTAAAAATAATACCTCACTGACTTCTCAATTGTGGTTGGTTACCAGGGGAGCAGTACCAGCTTGTGACTCTGAGCTTGCAGTAGCTCAAGCACCTCTATGGGGTTTAGGAAAAGTAATTGCTCTGGAATATCCCCAACTGTGGGGCGGTATGCTGGATTTAGCACCCAAATCCGAATCAAATGAAGTACAAAATCTGTTAGCAGAAATTAGTCATCCCCAAGGAGAAGATCATCTCGCATTTCGTAATGGAGAGCGTTATGTAGCACGTTTGGTGAAAAAAACGCCACCAAAATTTTCCCAAGCAGGGTTTAACCCGGATGGAACCTATTTAATTACTGGTGGTTTGGGAGCTTTAGGGCTAACAATTACTAAGTGGATGGTGGAACAAGGAGCCAAGCACCTAGTGTTAACTGGACGCAGTCAAGTTTCCCCCCAAACCCAAAAAACTATTTCCCAACTAGAAAAAATAGGAGCGACAATTAAAGTTGCTCGGGCAGATGTAACCGATCAAGCAGATATGCTGAGGGTTTTAGAAGGAATTAAAACCTCAAATTTACCCTTGCAAGGAATTATTCATGCTGCGGGGGTGACTAAATATGAAACCCTTGAAGATATTAATCTTACCAGCCTTGAGTTTGTGCTTCGTCCTAAGGTTATAGGAACATGGATTTTGCACCAGCTTACCCAGAGCATGAAGTTAGACTTTTTTGTTTGCTTCTCTTCTATCGCCTCGGTATGGGGTTCCAAAGGACAAGCCCACTATGCTGCAGCAAATCATTTTCTTGATGTTTTTGCTCATCACCGTCACCGACTTGGACTACCAGCATTAAGCGTAAATTGGGGACCTTGGGCTGGAGCTGGTATGGCTAAAGAAGAGTTTCAAGCTTTGTTGAAACTGATGGGTGTAAAAGGACTAGAACCAGATAGTGCGATCGCAGCTTTAGCAAGTTTACTTAAGGGAGATTCGCCCCAAGTAACCGTCGCTGATATTAATTGGAATCTATTCAAAGAGATTTATGAAGCTAGGGGTCCTCGCTCGCTGCTAGCACAAATAGGAGAATCAGCAAACTCCCAAGAGTTAGAGCAGTTTTCAAGAACTTCGCAGCCAGGGCTTTCAGAACCAAAAGTATCACAACCAAAGATACTGCAACAATTTGAATTGACAGCCCCAAGCGATCGTCATGCTTTCTTAATTAGTTACCTTCAAGATCAAGTGAAGAAGGTACTCAAACTGACATCATCTCAATTACCTCCCCCAGAGCAAGGTCTATTTGAGATGGGTATGGACTCGCTAATGGCAATAGAATTAGTTAACTTGGTTCAAACTCAATTACAAGTAAAATTATCTATGTTGGAGGTTTTACAGGCACAAAATATCACCAAAATTGCGAATCTATTACTTAAGCAACTTACACCCGATATTGCGATCTCGGAGGTAGGAGAAAATAGCTTGAATCTCTATGACGAAGCCATCCTTGAAGAATCAATTTATCCCGGATTAACAGTTGGATTAACAAATAGTACCGAGAAAACTAAGACAGATTCAATTCTTTTGACCGGTGCAACTGGCTTCTTGGGAGCTTTTTTACTTCAAGAATTGCTAGAGCAGACTACAGCCGAGATATTTTGTCTGGTGCGCGCCAATAACGCAAGCATGGCTCGACAGAAAATCAAAAATAACCTCAAATTTTATGAACTGTGGGAATCCCGGTACGATTTAAGAATCATTCCCATTGTTGGCGATCTATCCAAGCCACACCTCGGTCTGACACCACAAGAATTTGCTAAATTAGCGAAGCAAATCGATATTATTTATCATAATGGGGCAGTTTTAAACTTTGTGTACCCTTATTCTGCGTTGAAAAAAACAAACGTTTTAGGTACGCAAGAAGTATTAAAATTAGCCTGTCAGTGGAAAGTTAAACCATTGCACTATGTATCAACAGATGCAGTTTTTGATTCCTCTGCTTATTATGGCAAAAAAGTAAAAGAATCAGAACCAATTATTTATACTGATGGCATAGACTTGGGCTATACACAGACTAAATGGGTAGCAGAAAAATTAGTAACTATTGCTCGCGATCGCGGACTTCCGGTTACGATTTACAGACCCCCATTAATTGCAGGAGATAGCCAAACAGGTATTTGGAACACCGATGATTTTACCTGTCGTTTTCTCAAAGGTTGCATTCAAATGGGTAGCATACCTGAGATGGACTGTGGTATAACCATTGTGCCTGTAGATTATGTAAGCCGTGCGATTGTTTATCTATCGCAGCTTCCAGAGTCATCAGGAAAAGCTTTTCACTTGAATAATCCCCATTTTTCTAGTTGGAATAACGTTGCTAACTGGATAAATAAATTTGGTTATCAAGTACGCCAAATTCCTTATCAGGAGTGGGAAGCACAGCTAATTAAAACTTCGGCTGCAAAAGAAAATGCTCTGAGTGGTTTAATACCTTTCTTTATGCGGAGATGGTCTGAAGAAGAACTAACTTTTTCGGGATTAGCTCAAAGAAGGGTCAAGCTTGACTGCTCAGGGACAGTATCAATGCTTGAAGGTAGTTCTGTTATCTGTTCTCCCGTAAACTCTCAGTTACTCAATACTTATTTTTCTTATTTTGTTCGTAGTGGGTTTCTAGAAACTCCGAAAGTTCCGGTTTAAAATCTGGGCTTTACCCTAGAAAGGTGTTTTATGTCATGTTCGGTAAATTAGTTATGATTCCCGTACGCGTGAAAAAACAGGAAATCCTTTCTCCCTGTGCACCCCGCTCCCTTCTCCCTTGGGTATTTGATGAGGAATAATTAAGCGAACATGATATTACTCCTGTAAACCATAGCCTACCACCAATTAAAAGTGAGATTAAAGCTTTGATTTTGGAGGAAACTCTTAACAAGAACAAGACTTACGCACAAACAATGTAATTATAGTCATTCCATCTAAGGTTAGTGCTCAGTTACGAGTGCGTAAGTCCTAAGAAGTAGAAAACAAGTATTATTTCGGAGAACAAATGTAATATTGCTTATAGTAGTGTGTTTATAAATAAAAAATCAAATTCTCGTAGGGTGCATTAGATCCATCATTATGTATGACCTTCAATGATAACTTGCGTGGGTGTAACGCACCGACTCCAATAGGGTGTTATGGCAAATTCTAACTTAACCAAACCATCAAATTCTTGGGTAGTTATAACAACTCCTATTTAAGATTTATTTTATAAACTCCTTCTATAGCAACGCTGTGCTAGTGTAATCCCTTAACTGTCAAATGTTTGCCATGAATTTAAATAATGAACAAGTCAACTGAACTGGATAAACAACTGTTTTACGAGCAGCTTCAAGAGGAGGTATCAACGACAGGGGGTAGCATTAGAAAAAGTATTCAAGACTTATTTTCTAGAGCGCCAGACGTCACATCCACCAAAAGAGAACCCGTGAAGAAACTTCCTCGAGGGTTCCGACAAAGTGAGATTGGACGAGTTGAAAATGAAGTTACTATTCCGGAGTTCACAATCCAAGTGTATACACCGGGAAGTGACCTCGCGGTGGGAACAGCGAAAAATCAACTCATTTACGCTCGTGATGGGAATGATACTCTTATCGGTTTCAACCCCTATGATAATCAGCCCAATGAAATACAAATCGATATTTTAGTCGGCGATTTACCAATTATCCAGCCACCGACCCCGCGCAACTGGAGCGATCGATTTGTTCTCGGCGATGCTAAACAACCCTTCTATAGTGATGCTGGCTTTAATGACTTCGGTCTTATTTTAGATTTCCAAACAGATCAGGATGTAATTCAGTTACACGGTTCTCGGAAAGACTACCGACTGGCAGAATCATTTCTAGGAACGGAGATATACTACGAGCCGAAGAAATCTAAAGGAAAATCTGACTTCATTGGGTTTTTACCTTTCGTCAATGATTTGAACCTCAGAGATAACTATTTTCAGTTTGAAGGGAAGGGTAAGAAGAGAGGTGGAAAACCGAGAGTCAAAAAATCAACCCAATTGGGAACCATTGGTTTTGACCTTACTGCTAGTGCAGCTGTAGATATACGCGGTAATGTTTATACAGCCGGATATACAAGTGGTTCGTTGGGAGGAACTAATGCTGGCGGACAAGATGCTTTACTTGTCAAATACGATCCTCATGGAAAACTGGAATGGATTGAGCAGTTTGGTACTTCCGATGTAGATACAATCTACGGTATGGCTACCGATAAGCGAGGTAATATTTACCTAACGGGATTAACTGGAGGAGATTTAGCCGCTCCCAAGCAAGCAAGCTCTACTGATGCCTGGATCGCCAAGTATGATGGTAATGGTAACCGGTTATGGATTGACCAGTTTGGAACTGACGTTATTAACCAAGCCTTTGATATTGATGTTGATAATGATGGTAACGTTTACGTATCTGGTCTAACCGTTAAAGATACAGAATCAGAAGAAGCATTTGCCTCAACGGATGATTACTGGATAACCAAGTATGACACCAATGGTAATCGACAGTGGTTTGAAGAGTTTGGTAGTGCAGAGAATCCCAATGGTTTTAACTTTGACGAATCTTATGGTGTCGCCGTAACTGATGATGGTAGCAGCGTCTATGCCTCAGGATGGACTTTCGGTAACTTAGGGGGAGAAAACGCTGGGCTTTATGATGCCTGGGTAGGTAAGTACGATAACAACGGGAACGAGGTATGGCTCAAACAATTTGGAACTCCAACTTATGAGTTTTCATGGGATGTTGATACTGATAGTAAAGGTAATGCTTATGCCATAGGATGGACCCTAGGAGACTTAGGAGGGAAAAATGCTGGGCTTTATGATGCTTGGTTAGCCAAGTACGATAAAGATGGCAACCAAGAGTGGATTCAACAATACGGTACTAGCGGTGACGATCAAGCATTCGGGGTAGAGGTTGACAACAAAGGTGATGTTTATGTCGTAGGATATACCAACCAGGTTTCGCGAAAAAGAAATACTGGCTCCTTCGATGCTTGGGTGGTTAAATATGACGAAAATGGTAATCAGAAGTGGGATAAGCGGTTTGGGGCTCCGAGTTTGGATCAAGCTTTAGGGGTTAGCGTTGATAACGTTACTGATAGCCTCTATGTAACAGGTTCTACCGGGAGTTCCTTCGGCGGTAAAGCCACTGGGATTACGGATAGTTGGGTTGCAAAGCTTGATACCAATTCGGGAAGATTACAAAGATTTACAGATAAGCAAAAACGAAGTGGAAGAAAGTTAAACGGTACTGCTGGTGATGACCGCATCATTAGTACCAAAAAACGGGATATTATCACCGGTGGTGGTGGCGATGATATTTTCGTTTATCAAAATTTTAGAGATGGTAAGGATACAATTACCGATTTTGATACCACTGACGATTTGATAGATGTAAGTTCAATTTTTGCCAGTCCGAAATACCATAGCACAACTCCATTCGATGACTACGTACAGCTAATTCAAAAAGATTCAAGTACTGTGGTTCAAATTAACCCCTTCGGTGATGCTCGAGATAGCTTCAAGACGTTGGTTACTTTGGATAATGTTATTGCTACTGAATTAACTCAGAGCAACTTTATCATCTAAATTAATCTATTTAACTTACTTATTTACTAACTCACACACTTACTTATTTACTAACTCACACACTTATTTATTTGCTCTCTCACACACTTATTTATCAACCTAATAATTCACTATTTCTTTAAATCATCAAATTAGCATTTTTAAAAAATCTAGGACTTACCCAATGAAAACAGAAAATCATTTCAGCTACAGAAAACAGCGCAACTATCCCGCGCTAATTCATCAGCGCTATCCGGTGTAGCCACCCCGCAGGCTAGGAATGCTGTTCACCGTAGATACGTGCAAGCAAGACAGGGAACAGGAAACAGAAGATTACAGGCGTTGGATCTGTCTGGGTGCGTAAGTTCTGTAATTCACATCGAACAATTTTTTTAAAACATTTATAAACTTTTATAAAGGCTGAAATTGATGGGAACCAAGAAAATTCACACATTAGCTTTTCTCGTTACGGGCTTTCCTCCGGATGTAAGTGGCGTTTCTCACTTTAATTGGGAACGCGCCCTATGGCTAGCCAAACAAGATATATATCGTGTAATTGTGTTCGCTCCTGATTGGCAAAACAAAGTAGATTCTTCTTATGCAGTACCAGCGGATCTAGACGACAAACTAATTATTGAACGTTATCCGTCTAAACCTTGGCTTCCTTATAAACTAACTCATGTTCCCAAGTTTTCTGCCGTAGGTCAAATCAATCAAAAATTAGCTCATTATCAACCTGAGTTAATTGTTATCACTGACGTGGAACGCTTTTTCTTATTAAGCGCTTGGCAGTTACCAGGTAGGGATTACGCAAGAGATAATCAGGTTCCCTATATTGCTGAATATCATACGGATCTTTACAATTTCTCTGCGGCTTATCCGGGTTGGCAATGGGTGCGAAATACTGCTCGTAACCTTAATTTAACCAGTTATTTATACCGTCAACTCGATTTGACCGTATGTTCTAGTAAATCTGCTTCCCAAAGCTGTCAAGAAATGGGAATTCCCAAAATCGAGACAATTCCGTTTTTAGGTATTGATGTTTCTACTTATAGTCCTAGTCGTCGCGACCGTAAATGCTTGGAGCCATGGTTAAGTGAAGAAGAAAAAGATAATCGCGTGTTGCTTTTTCTCGGTCGTCTCGGTTTCGAAAAAAGAGTAGATTTACTCATACAAGCTTTCGCTCGATTGAACCCCAAAGAAAATAATTATTCTCTTGTGATCGCAGGAGATGGTCCGATTGATGTTGTCAATCAATTGAAAGGTCTCGCCCAAAAAGTTGCGAACGTTCACTTTACCGGTTTTCTCTTGGGAGAAACCAAAGCTAATGTTTTAGCTTCTTGCGATCTATTTTGTAGCCCTTCGCCTTATGAAACTTTTGGGCGAACTGTGGTCGAAGCTATGGCTTCCGGAACCCCAGTTATCAGTGTCAATAGCGGCGCTGTGTCTGAATACATCTTTGACGGCGTTAATGGCTATCTTGTCGCACCAAAGGATGTTGAAGGATTAGCGAATAAAATTCAAAAAGCGTTATCAAATGACAACACAGACATTATTCAGCGCGCTCTACAAAATGCCAATCAATTTTCTTTGAAGCAAGGATGTCAAAATCTTAGTAATTATTATCAGAAAATATTGGCATGAGAATTGGGAAAAGAGTATTTTTAGAACAACAAAAATGGTGGGCGATCGCCTTTATTGTTGCAAGTTTAACTGGTGGAACAGCGATTTGTTATAAAATTATTAGCTCGCATATTAGTTCACAAAATAGTCGAGAAAATTCTTCATCAATCTCTTCAGGGAATACTTTTAAGATTGGTGCTGTTAGCGCGAGAGGACTTTTAGAACCTGAAGGAGAATTAATTAATCTTTCTGCTCCTGGCTCTTTTGAAAGTGCGAGGGTGAGCAAACTTTTAGTAAAAGAAGGAACTAGAGTTAGTGCTGGACAAACAATCGCTATTCTAGATAGCCGCGATCGTCTTTTTGCAGCCTTAGAGCAAGCAAAGAAACAAATAAAAGTTACTCAAGCCAATCTCGAGCGAGTAAAAGCTGGAGCAAAGATTGGAGAAATCAATGCTCAACAAGCAAAAATAGCTCGACTTGAAGTTCAACTCAGGGGAAAAAGAAAAACTCAGCAAGCAATAATAGCTCGTTTAAAGGCTCAACTTAAGGGGGAAAGAAGAACCCAGCAAGCAATAATAGCTCGTTTAAAGGCTCAATTACATAACGCTTCATTAGAATGGGAACGCTATAAAATGTTACATCGTGAGGGTGCGGTTGAAGCTTCCAAATTTGAGATTAAGCGCTTAGATCTAAGAACTACTCAAGAACATTTAAACGAAGCCCAAGCAAAACTTGATCGGATTGAATTAACTTTACAACATCAAATTCACGAAGCCAAAGCTACTCTCGAGCAAACAGTAGATTCATTACAAGAAGAAATTAAAGAATCCAAAGCAACTTTAAAACAAATTATTGAAGTTCGTCCAACTGATATACAAGTGGCTCGAGCTGAAATGGAAAGTGCGATCGCAAATGCACAAAAAGCACAAGCAGAATTAGATTTAGCCTACGTGCGAGCTCCTTTTGATAGTCATATTCTACAAATTCATACTTTTCCTGGAGAACTAGTAGGAAAAGAAGGAATTGCTAACTTAGGTCAAACCGAAAATATGCACGCTGTTGCAGAAATTTACGAAACAGATATAACTCAAGTAAAAATAGGACAACGAGCTAGTGTCACTAGTAATGCTTTTTCAGGAAAGTTACATGGAGAAGTTTCTCAAATTGGTCTACAAATTGCCAAACAAAATAATTTTAGTACCGATCCAATTGCTGATGTAGATCGTAGAGTGATTGAAGTAAAAATACGCCTCGACCCGGAAGATGCACGCAAAGTTAAACATCTAACAAACTTGCAGGTAGAGGTTTTAATCGATACCTAAGTTCCTAATATCCAGAAAATACTACTTCTCTTTAATAATTTGTTTTTCAAATTCAAAAGCTTTTGAATTCAAGATTTTTCAACATAAAAAAATCAAATATAAAAGCTTTAAAATTCAAAAATAGACATCTTCTTGTATGTTTTCTAAAACACCTTTAGCCTGGTTACAACTGAGTAGAGAAAAAGTACGCCTCGCGGTCGCGATGACAGGAATTGCTTTTTCTAACATTGTTATGTTTATGCAGTTAGGCTTTGAAGGTGCTTTATATGATAGCAACGTCAGGGTGCACAGCAGTTTAAAAGGGGACTTGATTATGATTAGTCCTCGCTCCGAGTCTCTTGCTTACATGAGACAATTTTCCTGGCGTCGTTTATATCAGTCATTGAGCGTCCGGGAAGTAGAATCTGTAAGTCCTTTATACGTCGGATTTGCTGATTGGAAGAATCCTGAAGAAAAAAATTATCGAGCAATTTTAGTTTTTGGGTTTCAGCTAAATAAACCAGTTTTTAATTTAATCGGCGTAAATCAAAATTTAAATAAGCTTAAAAAATATAATAATATTCTTTTTGACCGAACAGCACGAACAGAGTATGGTCCGATTGCTCAAAAAGTTGAAAAAGATAAAGTAGTAGTTAGCGAACTAAGCGATCTAAGAGTAAAAACTGTTGGTTTATTTACTTTAGGTCCTTCATTTGCTGCTGATGGAAACGTAGTTACCAGCGAGGAAAGTTTTCTCCGTCTTTTCAAAACTCGCAACCAAGGGGAAATCGATATTGGAATAATTACACTCAAACCAGGATTCGCATCCGAGGAAGTCTTAAAAAAATTAGCAGCAAAATTACCTGAAGATGTGAGATTACTCACCTATGAAGAATTTATTGAATTCGAGAAAGAATATTGGCGTACGAGTTCGCCAATTGGTTTTATATTTGCTCTAGGTACAACGATGGGATTTATTGTTGGTACGGCGATCGTCTATCAAATACTTTACGCTGAAGTTTCCGAACATTTGCCAGAGTATGCAGCATTAAAGGCTATTGGTTACTCAGACAGATACTTTCTTGGTATTATTTTTCAGCAGGCGTTAATTTTAGCAATTTTAGGTTATATCCCTGGATTGGGTATTTCACTAGGTTTATACCAACTAACCAGAAGTGCAACACTTTTACCAATGACCATGAATATTGCTAGAGGAATATTTGTTTTATTCCTAAGTATTTTCATGTGTTTTATTTCAGGTGCAATTGCTATTAATAAACTACGAGAAGCAGATCCAGCAGATATTTTTTAGTCGGACTGTATATTTTTTTCGTACTAGAACATAATTACCAATTATTAATTACCACATGACACTTTAGACACCCTCATTGTCTGTGCTTACGCCCCGTCTTGCTAACACTTTGTGAACGAGTCGCGCTTTGCGGTCTGTAAGGTGCGGGTTTTTACCGATTACCCATTACCAATTACCAATTTTCCCTTCTCCATATCCCGGCGTCTGGGAATTTCATAAGTCAAAAAATCATGAGCCATCTGGGTTTTCGGAAAAATTGCTCGGGCTTCCTGGAGTAGATCTTTAAGTTCTAAAGCATTTCCAGGAGCATAACGGGGACTAAAATGGGTAATAATTAAACGATGAGCTCCAGCATTTAAAGCTGTTTGGGCCGCCATTGTCGATGTAGAATGCAAGCGTTGAAAAGCCATATCTGCATCTTGATGAGCAAAAGTAGATTCGTGAATTAATACATCTGCATCTTGGGCTAATTCCACCGCACCATCGCAGTATACTGTATCAGTACAGTATGCTACTTTACGCCCGATTTCAGTTTCCCCACAAAAATCTTTTCCATGAAATACTCGACCGTCGGTTAATGTTACCGTCTCACCACGCTTAAGCTGTCCGTATACCCGACCTGGGGGAATTTCCATTGCTTGAGCTTTTCCAATATCGAAGCGTCCCGCCCGGTCTTTTTCCGCAACTCGGTAACCAAAAGCACTTACTCGATGATGTAAAGCTTCGCAAGAGACTACAAATTCCTGATCTTCGTATATAATTCCTGGACGAACAGCATGAACTTTAATTGGATAAGAAAAATGAGTGTGAGAGTAACGTTGACAAGCTTGCAGATACTCACTAAGACCAGGAGGACCATAAATATCCATTCTTTGTACGTTACCAGCTAAACCACAACTAGCAAGGAGACCCATTAACCCAAAAATATGGTCGCCGTGCATATGAGTTATAAAAATTCGGGAAAGTTGACTGATTTTCAGTTCGCTACGCAGAATTTGGTGCTGTGTTCCTTCCCCACAATCGAATAACCACAACTCTGCCCTTTGTGGTAATCTGAGGGCGACACTGGAAACATTACGCGATCGCGTTGGTACACCCGAACTAGTCCCTAAAAATGTTATCTGCACGACCTTATGTAGCCTTCCTCTTGCTCTCGATGAACATTATTTTTTCTATAGTGGCACGTAAACAGAAAAATAATCTTTCCAGCGTGATATAGCTTTGGGTTATTTTAGAGCATATTAACAGTTATAAGGAGTTTTTATACTTAATTATGGCACAAGCAGGCGAGCAAAATTTATTAGTATTAACTTTCTACATGATCGGTATAAGTTACGTCTTTAACCGCATGGTAGATTCGATTGATGACAACATTAAGTATGAATTTGATAAGGGAGCAATTGACGAACAATTAAAAGAATACGACCTTCAGGATCATGTAGGGGTTGCATTCAAATTTAAGCCTTCTTATGAGATCGGTAATCTCAAAGAAATGATGCTACTTCTGAGTAACAAATCGGATAATCTTGGTGTGTACGTAGATTGGGATAACAGTTCGTTAGTTATTGATTACGATAGTTCTTCCCATAGAATCATTAGAACTTCCCCAGACTTATCTCGTGACTTGGGTACACCCCAACATCCAACTTTAGTTGCACCTAAGAAGGGAATAGCCGGAACGTTCAGTATTGAGGGTGTTTTTAAGCGGGATCAAGAAAAAGGCACATATTCAGCAGAAAAGGCGATTATTCCCATTGCTGGATTAAAAAATCATCCAGTGAAAGCCCGGAGAAAATTGTACAAAGATTTTATCACGAGAAAAACAAATATTACCTATTCAATGCAATTAGTTCTAAGGGTCTCTGAGTTACGAGTGGGTGTCGCACCTGGTGAGAATAAACCGCCAATGTACATTATTAATTGTCCGTTTACAATTAAAAAGCTACCTTGGACTTACGCAATGCCCTGGAATAAGAAAAGATAAAATAACTACAGTAATTTGAGTCACAATTAATAAGTAAGGTCTATACAATTCAGGAGTAATGAGTAACAAATTTGGATAAATCAAATTTAGATTAACTAGCACAAAGTTTAGTATCTCAGCAAAATTCATTGCTGTTGTTTGCAAACAGGTAAATTTAATTTAGATAGAGTTTGATGTTGATATTTATCTAAAATGAATTACTTATTTATTTGAAATTCGGTTGATTGAATTTAGGTAACCCTTTAATTGAGCGACCTAAATAATACATTTATAACTTGGGTGTGGGAAACTCTTGACTATAGCTAAGACAAAAGATATTACTTTTACTCCTTACTCCATATCCATAATTCCTTACTTCAGCTAATTTCTGTCTATGTCTAATTTTTACCAGCCCCCCCCAGATATTTCTACTTCCTCACGATCCTATAACCTGACGACACAAGCTAAATTGGGATGGTCATTGGATCGACGAGACCCAAAAACAATTGAAGCTTTTATGCCACTGTGGGAATGGTTTTATAAATATTATTTCCGCGTACAAACTAGTGGTTGGGAACATGTTTCACCAAATAAAAAGGTTCTGTTGGTGGGTTCCCACAATGGGGGACTTGCTGCTCCTGATATGATTTTGATGATGTACGATTGGTTCAAAAGATTTGGAACCAACCAACCTATTTATGGTTTGATGCATCCTTCTGCTTGGCAATTCCCTCAAATAGCAGAATTAGCAGCTAAAGTTGGAGCAATTGTAGCTCATCCGAAAATGGGTTATAGAGCTTTGCGTTCTGGAGCTAGCGTCTTAGTTTATCCTGGGGGAGCAAAAGATGTTTTTCGCCCCCATTCTCTACGCGATCGCATTTATTTTGGCAACAATCAAGCTTTTATTAAATTAGCCCTGCGAGAAAAAGTACCTATCGTACCGGTGATTTCCCACGGCGCTCATGATACTTTTATCGTACTTGCAGATATTTACGATTTTATAAAACAATTTCACGACTGGGGTATGCCCTGGTTTATGGGAATCGATCCTGAAACTTTTCCTATTTATCTGGGTTTACCTTGGGGAGTTGCTTTTGGTCCTCTCCCCAATATTCCATTTCCCGTAACTGTTCGTACGAGAGTTTGTCCACCAATAGTTTTTGAACGTTACGGTCGGGAAGCTGCTTGCGATCGCCAATATGTTAATGCTTGTTACAATATGGTCGTCAGTCAGATGCAAAGAGAATTAGATATTTTGGTTTACGGGTAGGTAAATGAACTTGAAGAAAATAAAAATACCTTTACTTTAAAACTGTATAAAACTTCTACAGTATCCCCAAGAAATTTAACTCTCCAGATACTTCCTGGAAATAAAATATTCCTACTTAAATAATGGAATTGATACTTAATTATTTCCAGTTGCTGGCTGGTTAAAAAGCTAAATGATTAAACCAACTCAACCACTGTATGAGCGCATTGCTGTGGTTTTTGATTTTGACGAAACTCTTGTCAGGGACACTTTTGATGTTCTTTTAGAAAATTTTAATCTTGATGTAAAAGAATTTCGTCAACAAAGAGTTAAACCTCTAATTGATTCCGGCTGGGATAAGGTTCTAGCAAGGGCTCATTGTTTGATTGAAGAGTCAAAACAACGAGAGACTAAAGATAAAATTACCGCTCAAAGATTAGCTCAAATTGGTAAGGAACTTGAACCTTTTAGCGGTGTTGAGGAAATGTTTACTCGCTTAAGAAAACGCGCTTGCGAGGTGGTTCCAGAAGTTGAAATTGAATTTTACTTGATTACTGGCGGTTTTTTGGATATTGCTCGCAACACATCTATCGCACCCAACTTTAAAGGTATGTGGGGCTGTGAATTTCATTATGCTTCTGATGGAGAAATTCAGTTTCTCAAAACACAGATGACCCACACCGAAAAAACTCGTTACCTCTTCTATATTTCCAAAGGAATAGATAAGGCTAATTCTAAGGATTTAATTTTCAGCTACTCTAGTATTCCGGATGAAGAATTGCACGTACCCTTGAATCAGATGATTTACGTTGGTGACGGTACATCCGATATACCTTGTTTTTCTATTCTTAATAAGTATCAAGGAATCCCCATTGGTCTTTACAAAGACGGAACTCAAGAATGGGAACATCAAGCAGAAATAAGTAATAACCAACAGGTGATAAACTTGGCTCCCGCAGACTATTCTGAAAATTCAGAACTAATGCGATCGCTATTTCTCGCAATTGAAAGTATTTGCAAGCAAATAGCTTTACACCAACTTAGTGTAAAGAAATAAATCCCATTACTATTGCGTTCTAACAAAACATCTAAAATATCAAAGATATCTAAAAGATAAAGATAATTTTTAAATTCCACTCTTGACCGTTACGAACAATCTTAATTTCCCGAATAAATTCTCGAAAATAAAATCGACGTTCTGACTCAGATAAATCCCACCAAAATTGAGGGATAGAGACAGCTTGTGCTACTGACAGTAAATTAACAGGAGGTAAAGTAGCTAATTTCGCCTGGAGTGCAGATATTTCTGTACGTAATTTGTAGATTCTGATTTTTGCTGTTTCTGAATCTAAAATCCCATTTTCACTTAATTCAGGAATTTGAGTCAGAATTTTTTGCTGGCGATCAATTGTTGCAGTTAAATTATTTTTTACCACATCTAACTGAGGAAAATCTATTTCGCCAACAGCTGAAGGAAGACTGTGACAAACGGCATTGATAGTATTTTCTAATACCTCTTGGTAAGGTAGAGCGCGACATTTTTTTGTTCTGGTACAGCTAGCAGGACGTAAGTAGAGATATTCCTTTGTTTGGTAACGTTGAGTAACGCGGGTAACAATTGTGTGGGACTGACATTCACCACAAATCACTAAACCAGCCAAGGAGCGGGGTGCACTAGCACTTCGAGGTGCTAAACGACTATTACGACGCAGTAATCTATCTACCTGTGCTGCTTCTTCTCGGGAAATAATTGGCGTGTGGGTATCGGAAATAATTTCCCCATCTCGATATGCTGTGTCACCTCGATAAACCGGATTGGTTAACCAACGACGTCCGGTAGTTACAGAAATCTTTTTACCGTATTTTTTTGCTAAATAACGAACCGCACTCCGAAGAGAACCATATAACAAAAAATGCTCGAAAAAATCTTTGACGACAGGGGAAGTTGTGCGGTCAATAATGTATTTTTCTTTCCCGCGACGGTAACCATAGGGAATTTTACCCGGTGGTGGTGCAGCATTCAAACGCTTGCGAGCATGACCTTGGCGAATACGACGACTACGTTGCTGTTTCTGAATCTCATGTAATAATTTCAGCAATTCTAGCTGGGGATGATTCTTGGTTGATGAATCTATTTGCAAACCTGTTTGAAAATCAATTTGAGACTTTACCCAAGAATCCACCTGAGAATTAACTTGAGAATTAACTTCAGTATCTGTGGGAGAAGACTTGTAACCCTGCTCCACAGCAATTAAGATAATTCCCATCTCTTCAATTTTTGATAACTGGGAAGTTACATCTTGTACGGTATCCCCCAACTCTTCCAAACGTCGCACCAACAATAAATCCGGTGCTTCTGTTTGACAATCTATGATTAATTTTTGTAACTGCGATCGCTTACCTAAATCTTCATACACTCGGTCGATATCCCACTCCCAACAGCTAAGATCGGGAGAATTTTCTATTAAGGGATCGGTGTAAGTGTAAGCAAATATTCTCATCTACAATGAATTCTCTTGGAGCGGCGTTATACGTCAGTTAGCAGAACCTTTGTATATTAATCTTAGATGGCGGTGCATCAAGGCTTGTTCTATATTTTTCTTTTCCCCACATAGTGGTGCGTTACGGCTTGTTTTATATTTTTCTTTTCCCAAATATCTAAACGTAGCTTAACGCACCCTACAAATGATAACTGGTAACTGTTAACTGTTAACTGTCAACCCTGACTCAACTCAATTATGTTTCCGTCAGGATCTTGGGTGAATAATGCAGCACGACCAGAGGCACTTGGTTGAATTTGGCAGTTATAATTTAATAGTTGCTGTTTAGCAGCAGCTAAGTCGGAAACTGAAAAAGCAATGTGGGGGTTACGTCCCCATTTTTCATGTCTAATTTCTGTGGGGACAGATGGAGCGACAATGATGTGAATTTGGGAGTTTCCGATTTGGTACCACGAACCAGGAAATTTCATTGGACGTTCTTTGGCTTTAGGCAATTTTAAGATTTCACCATAGAAGTGTTCTGCTCGTTTTAAGTCCGTAACTAAAATAGCTGTATGCAAACACTGGGTAATTTCCATGGTTACACCTCGTCAGTGATAAGTAATGAGTAATAAGTAATAAGTAATAAGTAATAAGTAATAAGTAATAAGTAATCAAGTAATCAAGTAATAAGTATTTATACTTTTGTATTAGTTTAGAGAATTTAACTTTTTGTATATTATAAAAGCATTCTACTCCTAACTCATTGCTATGCGTTTACGCCCCCGCAATACCTTACAGTACGCTTGCGTTAGGCACTAACATTACTCATTACTGTGCGCTGTGTACACTTATGTGTCCCGCTAGACCGCGCCGCGAGCGGCGAACGCTAACGCGCCCCGCAATACCTATAGCTGCGCTGCCTTGCGGATCCGGTACGCTGACGCTAGCTGCGCTAACATTACTCATTACTTATTACTTATTACTCATTACTCATTACTCATTACTCACTACTCACTACTCCCAATTCTGGCTTGTTTGCGAAGACAATATAAAACCAACAAAATAAATAAGACCAAGCCAGTAAAATACTTTATAGGGTCGGGTATTCCAGGATTAGGAGAAAAGAAGCCTTCTATTGTACCGGCAATAATCAGCATGGGTACAATACCAAATACTAATTGTGCAGCTAGGGAACCATACAATTTTAAAGCTTCGCCACGGCGATATTTTCCTGGGAATAATAATGCTCGACCAATCAAAAACCCA
>JGI1201J43222_100074_pt1 | contig 37939 bp, 27 predicted proteins | sample MastesBC008_FD_43222 | JGI IMG/M metagenome (IMG submission 43222) | reverse complement strand
GGCGTGGCTTCTACCCTACCTCCAGTCGCCTTGCGCTGCACCATCAGGTCTTCATTGTCTGCATCTTCTGACATTTCTTCTGGATGCAAAGCCTCAGTTTCCGGCTGACGCTGCACCATCAGGTCTTCATTGTCTTCATCCCTTGACATTTCTTCTGGATGCAAAGCCTCAGTTTCCGGCTGACGCTGCACCATCAGGTCTTCATTGTCTTCATCCCTTGACATTTCTTCTGGGTGCAAAGCCTCAGTTTCTGGCTGACGCTGCACCATCGGGTCTTCATTGTCTTCATCCCTTGACATTTCTTCTGGGTGCAAAGCCTCAGTTTCTGGCTGACGCTGCACCATCAGGTTTTCCTTATCTTCCTCCTCTGACATTTCTTCTGATGGTAAAGCCTCGGTTTCTGGCTTCATTTGAACCCGATCGTCTTTTTGCCCGCACCCGCTGCATTTTTGTTGTATTTGTGGAGAATCCGTTTCCTCTTCGACTTTGGCGCGTTCTTCTTTTGGTGCAGTCTCAGATTCAACTTCTGATTCACTCATCTTCTGTATCACCTGATGCGCCGTACGATCTGCTTCTTGCTCATACTTATCCCCCGCTTGACCAATAGTTAATTTTGCCTGAATTACTGGTTTTTCCCTTGGTGTAACAGATGTTTCCTCTTTATTAGCCCGGGCTATTTTCAACACCCGATTCACATAATCATTCCCATGCTGTTGCTGTAGCAGTAACAGTAATTCCTGTTTAGAAGATTGCTGACTTGCCGGAGCGCGATTTAAAATAGCAGCGTGCGCGCTAGGGTTAGGAGCATTACCCATCCGGGAGAGCTGCTTCAACAGTGGATTATATTGAACAGGGCTTGGACGAACAGCGCTCTTCTGGGTTAAAAGGGACTTTTTATTGGCAGTTTTTAGCTTTGGTGCATACATGGGTGGTGCGGGGGGGGTGAAGAATTAGTCTTGGGTATAAATTTGAGACGAGGAATGGAGAACCGGGAGCAGGGAGCAGGGAGCAGGGAGCAGGGAGCAGGGAGCAGGGAGCAGGGAGTAGATTTTATAAATCGATAAGGTATAGCTATATAAATAAATAATTTTGAACTTTGTAGAGACGTAGCATGCTACGTCTCTACGACTTATTCAACTAGGATATACCTGCTACGACCGCTACGCTCGATCGCACCTTCATTGACCAACTTATCTAGTTCGGTATCTACGCTGGAACGCTCCACATCCAATTCTCGACTGATTGCGGTCATAGTCATACCTTCGGGATTATTTGCAAGTAATTCTAGAATTCGATCTCTTAAAGAAGGTGCTTTTGCTCCAGCTATTACCCAGTAAACTACTTCCACCTCCTTGAGGTCAAGTTCGCTTAAATTGGGGTCGCAACCGTGAATTTCAAAGCTTTTATTATAGGGTTGTGGAACATAAGCAACATAGGTGCGCGGTAATTCAGGATGGGAACCAAAAACAAAACGCAACCCCGATTTATTATCTTGTTCTCCTAAAGTGGGAGTAAAAACAGGAGGAACAGTAGCAGGTAATAAAGGAGCTAACATTACTGAAAAAGGTTCTTCTGGATTGAGTTCATTAATCTCAACGGTGACAGGTTGGAGAGAACCCTTGGGTAACTCCTCATTAGTTGTCAATTCCAACACTTCCTTACCCGTAAATACCCGGCTACGGTTTTGAGTACTTGGTTCGGTCATTCCAGAAGCGAGGGTAAAATCAAATTGTTGTGGTTCCTCTGTTGGGGTAATGGTAATACTTTCATCGGAAGATATGAAACTATTAGCATCAATTCTGGGAGTTGCGATCGCTTCTTTGGTTAAATCATAGACGTGGCTGAGCAGATCGTACAACATGGGATTACTGCGCAGAACGGGGCGATATTTTTGGGTTTCTTCCTCATTGAGAGTCGCTTCTCCTCCTTCTGAAATATCGACTACGGCTAAGGGAATTTGATCGTATTTATTTCGAGAACAAGTTTTTAATGCTTGGTTATGATATTGTCGGACTAGTTCATCTAACGATTCTGCAGTCATTTCAGAGTCAGAATTTTCAGTATCAGAATCTTCAGTATCAGAATCTTCAGTATCGGAATCCTTAGTTGGTGGTGCTTCAGAACTAAGGGAAAGACTATAGCTTTCTTCAATTCGGTTATAACGACCCTCTGATTCATCAGCAGAACCGTTTGCTAAATCTGCAACAGGTTCTTTAGAACGCTCATCATATTCAATATAGATGTATTTTTTACCCGGTGACTTGATTTCTAATTGCTCGGATTTGGTTTTGCTGACAACAATTTCACATCCACAGCGATCTAAAGCAACCCCTGGAGTTAAACTAACGCTGAGTAGATCTGTTTCCTGTTGCTCTTTAAGTTCAATTTCTAAACCGCAGACAATTCCTTCCCCCAAAATCAAACGATTGATGAGGTGATTTTTTTCAATACCATATCTTTGTTCCAGTTCAAAATCGCGAACCGTTAGCAGCTTACTATAAAAATATTTGTTCCGCTCAAAGGTTGATAAAGAGCATCCGTTATTTTTTACCATAGTGATTTCTCCTGTCTTTAATAATTCTGAATTCTTGTATCTGTTATTTATCCTTCTTGTAGGAGACGCGACATGTCTCGTCTCTACAATTCCTGACTCCTGTACAGACGCGACATGTCTCGTCTCTACAATTTCTGACTCCTGTACAGACGTAGCATGCTACGTCTGTACGACTTTTGACTTTTGACTTTTGAATTTTGACTTCAATTGAGCACTGTATCTAAACTTACTCTCGAACGTATTCCAATCTGTGCAAATTCTTCTGTGTCGGTTAAAGTACTATCCTGAGAAATTGCTGCTCCTTCCTGAAGACGTAAAACTGGCTCGAATATGCGGGTGTTAAACTCTAGATAGCTCTCCCGATCCAAAGCAATCCAAGGTTGTAATATTCTTACCGAGGCTTCCGTATAAGCTGGTTTTTCTGATTCAATTAAGCGTTGTAAGGTTTGCAGTTCTTTTTCGTTTTCGATATGAGAGTTATCAAGCAAAACCCAAAAACGGAAAGGGTTGTCGCCATAAAGCTGTTTCAATTCACTACGGTTTACTTGGTTATTAGCTGAACTATTAGCTAAGCTTGTTACTTGAAAAGGCTCAATGAGCAAAGGACGAGAGCCGGTAAAAATTTCTACAGTTCCAGCAATTCCTTCTCTAGTACCCCGCTGCTGGTAAAGTTGGGGAGCTTTTTGCATCAGTTGACGCAATTGTGCTGACGTCCAATTTTCATCTACTGCGATCGCTAACCAACCAGCTAACCAAGGTAAGAAATCTTCAGAAACTACCTCAGCATCAAAATAGCGGACGATATGGTCGATCTGTTTTTCTATATTGGTTAAACTAGTTTCAAAAATCGAGAGAAAGCGTTCGAGAAAATCGCGACTTTCTTCGTCTTCTTGATAGACCACCGGTAAGTAACGCAGGTAAGATAGACGAGGAAAGTACACCCGCAAACTTTTTAAAATTGGTGTTTCCCGCTCGTTACCGATCAGTTCTACTTTTAAATAAAGATAACGTCCAGCAGGTCCGCGAATCAGAGCATCTCGAGGATTAATTAGAGGTTCCGACCATTGGCGAATTTCGCGGGGGTCATCACTAATGGCATAATAAACTTTGATTTGGGTATTAGTTGGAATATGAGCATCTAATACAATTTTGTGCCAGCGTTGTCCGGGATTAGTGCTGTCGAGAACTTGGGAACGGAAAATTCCTGATGGTAATCTTTGCTGCTGCGGTCTTAACAACCGCTTTTCTCCCCGCAAAATATTGATTTCTTGACGTTTGGAATTAAAGATAAACAGACGATTGTTGCGATCAAGGACAAGTTTTGTGACCGCACCTCGATAACCCGCAACTAATTCAGTGATGTCCCCTGATGGGAAAAAGTGAAAAATGAATCGTTCTTCTTCTTCTCCCACACCTAAAGGACGGCGATCGCCAATGTAGAAATTTCCTTCCTCATCAAGTGCTAATCCAGAGGGTTCTATGCTTTGAGGAATTAATTCTCCTAAATCAAGCCTGGATTGAGATTCGGTGGGACTACCATCAAGGTTAAATCTCACCACTGTTTCCCCGTCGAGGACACAAATATGTTTATTATCTCGATTAGAAGTAAGAGTATTAGAAGTAAGAGTATTAGAAGTAGAAGTATTAGTAGCAATAATATTAGAACTAGAACCAAGAGCGATCGCTTTGGGTGATATCAGGTCACCCCTAGTAAATCCTGCTGTTGGTATTTCTTGTCCCGAGGGAGCATATTTTGCAATTAGATGTTCACCAATATTTAATAAAATATATAGTGTTCCATCGCGATCAGCGACCATATCGATCGGCTTCATCCCTAATGGAAGGGTCACCATCCATCGAACTTCCCAGTTAAGTCGATGAGCAAAAGCATAAATACGAGTTTGGTTTGACGGTTGAAATTCGTCTGCGACGTAAATAGTTGAGGGACTATAAGCAATATTGGTAGGAGAGTCGAATAAATCTTGGAGAAAATCAATGGACTCAGAATAGTTTTGCTGAGAATCGAACAAGACAATTTGTCGATTTTTAGCGTCAAGCAAATACACTTGAGCCAATTCTCCCACTGAGAAATCGACGATATCAAAACGTCTCAGTTGCTGCTTAGAGAAAAACCGCTCGGGGAAAAACTGCAAACCGGATCTGAGTTGGACTCCCTCGTCACCAACAGTCAAATTGTCCAGGTCTCCCCCTTCCCAATCCGCTTTTGTATTCAGAACTAAAAATTGAAATTCTTTTGGTTTCATCTCAACTCCTCCCAGAGACAATCTCGATTTGATGTCTCGTCGAATAAATTAAACTCTCAGGATGAATTGGAATATTTCCCAAGCGATCGACCCTGATTCCTCGATCTGTATCCCTAACCAGCAGTTGTAGATCTTCTACACAATCCACCCCTTCACTGCTGTTTTCAATCGCTTGATAAACTTCTGATTGATAAACAGTCCGACCAAAAGACCAACCTTGTCCTTGACGTCCCCCGGTCAAAGGATGTAAGAATTTTTGTTTGAGAAAATTCTCAATTTCTTCACGGGTTCGCTCTGGATTAAATTCAGACCAAATTCGCACAACCGCTCTAACACTCACCTCAACAAAGTGGGAAGGAATGACTTCTATTTGGGTAGTAATCAACCTATGTTTATTTAAATGTCGATGGACAGCTTGTAAAAACCCCGGACTTGGTTGAGTTGGTTTTGAGGTTTCACTGTAGGGTACGACAACAACTCTGACCAGGGAATTTGGTTCTTGTTCTTGCGGTAGAATTGCCTTAGCTCTAGCTACCCGCAGTCCAGGGGTGGAAAGAGTTAATTGCTCAAAATCTTCACTAGTAACAGCGCGATCTATTCTTTTGAGTTCTTTTCTTGCTCGTAGCTTTCCTTCTTCTAAGGATTCGTGGAAATTTCCTCCTAAAGCAGCTTTTTGATTCTTAACGGTGATGAATTGTTCATCCAACAGACCATAAGCTGGATTGCAAATCTCATTGATAGTATTAGCTTCTACATTTCCTTGCTCTCCCCTGACAAGTTGACAGGAAATAATGCGGATGTTGTACTCGTTCTGAGAATCAGAAACAGGAGGAATATTTCCATTGACTCCATCCCCAAAATAGATTTCACCGTTTTGTGGATCTAAAACATAATGAGGGTCTTCTGGTTGGGAAGCATCAAAATCATCAACTCGAATCCAATCACACCAATAATAATTATTATTAATTTTTTCTTTAACTTGAATTTGGAATGTTTTAGTAACAATAGGAAATAGTTCGAGGGAGAAACTTTGATTGGGTAATCCATTGCTGTGGAATAGACCCTGGGGATGATCTGAATCGGAAAAATAGGAAATTACTCTAACATTATTAATTGCTGCTGGGGGAATTTCTCCTCTAAAAGTAATCCTGATCGCCTCGTGATTTTCTGTTTTATCTAACTCATAATCATACCAATCTTGCCAATATTCATTTTTCCAATATCCATCTGACATCTTTACTTGGAGAATATTGTCACCTTTAAGAGTTAAATAAGAAGTAGGAAATAACTGCACAGATTCGCCATTACTGGAATAGGTTGTTACTTCCGTAAAAGTATCGATCTGGGTAGCTGATATAGTGTTGAGGAGAATTGAATTTATTTTCGGTGCTAGTTCATATCCAGCGCGATCGACCTTGATACGCAACCAATACATTTGTTCGGGAAATGGAAAGATATTCCGTACCCTCATGTCAATGGGAGTATGAAACCAAACCCGTCCACTCTGATATAAAACCTGGGTTTCATCTCGTTCTACCCGTAGTTTTTGCCAATATCCAGTTCCACCATAATATTCCCATTTCAGAGAAACTGAAGGGATAAAATCTACAGGTTGTTCTCCGTGAATACCTCTACCTACAGGATAATTTTCAAACAGATTAAAAGTTAGAGGAATAGTTTTGTAAGCGGGAAATGGTTGAGCATAGACAATTAACTTGTCGTTTAACTTATCGTCTTCTTTGGAAACATAAAAATAAATCTCACTACTTATTTCTGAGTTAGAGACGAGTTTAACTCGGTTGTTCCCCTCATCAAGTTCTAAAGTTAGTTCGCGATTCCCATCACGGATTGCAATTATTTTTCCATCATTGATTTTGCTAATAGCTTGGTTATCTAGATTTTTAACCCAACTGATTCCTAAATACTGGTTTAAATACTGCTTTAATCTTTCTGTATCAGCATTTTCCTCAGAACTGGGAACTTTATCCCAGTCAAATAAATAGAGTGGATCGAATCCAAGATATAAGAAATTACCAACCTCAGCTGTTTCACCAAAAGCATAGAAAGAAAGTCCCTTCTGGCGATCGACATCGAGATTATCTTTGCGCTCCCTTCCATAAGAACTAATAATTTTTCCCAGTTGAGCGGGGACGAGCAATAGTGATTCATCTGTCTCAAAGACAACTTTTCCCTTAGTTGTTAGCTTCGTTTTCTGGGGAACCAGAACGGGTGTCAACATTTGCTGGTCAACCAAGGAAAAAGTGACATCGGTAGTAGCTGAATTCGCGTCTTTGAGTCGTACACCCAAGAGTTTGAGAAATTTGAGATAATTTTCGTCCCTGACTTGATCCAGATAATAACGCTGGATTTCAGTCAACCAAGCAAACAGCTCGATGAAAGTGATACCAGGATCGTGAGTATTATGATCCGTCCAATTGGGAGCATTGCGGGGAATTAATTTCCGCGCATCTTCCATGAATTGAGCAAAAGTTTTATCGTCTAACTGGGGTAAAGGTAGTGACATGATTGCATTTTCCGTTGATTGCTTAATTAACTGTAAATTCTGAAATATTAGATTCTGAAATATTTTTTGCTTTAACGCTAATTAGATGTTGACCGCTAGAAACTAATGTATAAGCAGGTAAATTAACTTCATCATCTGTAATATTAGTAATCAAAGATTCGACACGATCTAAACCGGGAATAGATCCTAATAAAGCATAAAAATCAGATAAACAAGGTAAACGTCCAAATTCCCATCCTTGGTTAGAGTATCCACCGGTCAAGGGATGGAGAAAAGCATTAAGGATTTCCATCGCTCTAAGTTTTACATTGGATATAGCTTCAATATCATCTGCGATCAGTACCGTCTCAATTACCACCTCAAAATAAATCGGACCGCTGACTCGCAGATGTTTGGGTGAAGTAACAACATTTGCAGTATGTTTTTGTAAATATCTCTCAACTTGCTGTCTTAGCAGTAATGAAGGTTTAGGTTGAAGTTCACTACTGTTGGGAACAACAATCAGGGTTACCCAACCAAGTTCATAGTTTCCTTGATCATTAAAATTTGGTAGACACTTGACTCGGGAAATACTGCGAGAAGCTTGACGAGTTAAATATTCAAAATCACTTACTGTTACAGCACGGTTGCGATGTTTCAATATTTGTGGACCGCGTTGTAAAGCTTTTTCTAGTAACTCGGTATCCGTACCCCCCTCTCCAGGTTCGGGATTAGTAACACTATCCACATAAGCGATCGAGCTTTTCAAAGCATTGATTTCAAAGCGTCCAATATTACCCTTTGTTCCACCTCCTAATTGATAATTGGCGATAATATTATTTGCACCTATCGGGGGTATTGCTCCCTGTGTACCATTACCAAACTTAATTTGTCCAAAAGTTCGGTCAACTTGATAATGACGGTCATTTTGGTCAGATTCGAGTAATTCCTGTTTAGGTTCCCATCTCACCCAAAATTCTTGGATATCTCCTCGGTTATCTTTAACTTCCCTAACTCTAATCTTGCGCTGACGGGAAAGATTTTTTTGCTCTTCGCTGGAAAGAGCATTAAACTCATTTACCCAAAGTTCTTCAGAAATTACAGGAGACTTAGAAAAAGTAAAAGTTTGGTCTGCTCTACCGTCGCTAGAACCAAGAATTTCATTATTAATCGTCTCTATTTGGGAAGCCCATGTTGTGTTTAAATCGATACCCTTAATTTTGGGAGCAGGAGCAAAATTTACAGCATTGTCTTGTCTATTATTTTTGTTACTATTAATTTTCTTTTCTGGCTTAAATTTGTCCTCTACATCAACAACCCGAATCCAGTAAAGTAATTGACCAAAGCGTGATATTTGGGCAAAATCAGAAGAACCAATAAATTCAACTGTCCCACTTCGAGTTAAACCGTTGGTTAGATCTTGAACTTCTAAAGGTACCCACTCACCTTTACCTTGTCTCCTGCTGTAATATTCCCAATTAAGTTGTGGTCTATTTTTCTTAGTATAAGCTTGTATCTCTAATGAAAAGAAAATACTAATTGGTCCTTTTAATGGAGGAGCATCAAAGCCAAGATAAAGAGATTGATGTAATACTTCAAGAGACTCAAAAGGTTTAAATGTAATATCAGTTGTTTTGCTTTCTTCAGTTTTATCTTGATACTGTAAATTATTAAAAGTTAAACAATAATCCAAAAGGCTAGCTTCCGGTACGTAAGTAATAGTAAAATCCTCAAGTAGAGGAGCATTAAATCTATACTCAGTAATATTTTCGTTATTTTCAGAATTAATTTGTACTACTTCTCTTCCATAAGTACCATTGATTAAACGTACCCGTAACCAATATTGTAATTCGCCATTAATTGTTGTTTTTTCGATATCTTCCGGACAAATAAAAGATAATTCAACAAAACTTCCATCTTGCTGAGTTAAGTTAATAATTGTTGCATCGGTTTCTCCTTGAGAGACATCTCCTTGAAATATAATCTTATCCCAGCTACTTCCATTCCAATATTCCCAAGAAAGGATAGGATCTTGAATTTCATTGCTGTGGTCTTCTTCTGGTTGTTTGATTTGAAATTGTAAAGTCAGAGTAACACCTTTTTTGGAAAATGCTTCTTGGTTCGCAAAGTAAAAAGTATCCAACTGTCGGGGCTGTTTACCAAAAGGATAAAACTCTTGGCTAGCATCAATCGGAACATCATTGTAAAATGCCTTATTGAGAGGAACACCTGCAGTTGTATCACTTATTTCTAAAGGTGTTGCTGTTACTTTGATAGTATCTATTTCAATAGTATCTAATTTATTTATTTCTAAACTTTCACTTTCTGTACTATCAATAATCACACAGCGAATCCATCGGCTTTTTACTTTGTTAACTTCCTTTTCTTTAATTTCATCATTATTGTTTTTAATAAAAGTAATATTGTTATCTACGATTTCATAATCATCAAAAGAATACCATCCTAAAATTTTAGTCTCTTGACTTTCTCCCCAATATTCCCATTGAACAAATTCAGAATTCACAAGCTGTTCTGGTGCGTTAGATATTTCTAGAGTTACGCGAACACTAGCGGTAATATTAAAAATATCCAAATGTCCCAGATACAAAATATGTTCTTGTTTATTCTTTCCTGTAAATAGTTCAAAATTTATGACTTTTTCAACTCTAGTATTTATTGTCCTATAGGAATTAATAAGTTTATCCTTAAGAGTAACTTTTTTCCCAGAAATATTATCTACTTCTACATACTCATTATTCGAGAATTTTTGAAATTCAAGAATGTCCCCTGGCTTAATTTCTAAAGTATTTTCTAAAAATAAACTAGTATCTCCTTCCCGGACATTAGATATTAACTTAGTAGATACGGGATTTAACCTTCCTTTCGCCAAAAAATATGGAGGTATAGAGAAAACACTATCCTCCATTTTCTTAAAGCTATAAGCATCAACCAGTTGAGCAGGAGTTGCTAAAATATTCCTTTCAGTCTCAAAATTAATGGAGTCACCACCTTGAGCAGATTGAGCAGAAACCGAAGTTTTTGCTGGGATCAAAATAGTTTTAACAGTGCCTTGACTGAGATAAAATGTTACGGGTACCCGAGACTGTTGAGCAGGTAATAATTGAACGCCAAGTATATCCAGAAAAGCAATGAAATTTTTCTCTGGAACTTGGTTTAACTGCTCAAGAGTACCTGTAATCATATGAGCAAAGATTTTAAGTAGTGCTGAATCTGGAGTATTATCATCAGCAACTAACCATTCCGGAGTATAGTAAGGAATTAAATTCCGGATTTCTTGTAGTATATTTGCAAATTTTATTGTGTTAATTTTTGGTGGTGCTCGCATTTTTTTACTATTCAAAAAATCACAATCATTATTGTTATTAAAATTTATATTTTATCCCTGAATTTTTAGTTTTTAGTTTGAGCTTTTAAATTTGAACTTTAATTATAATATTCTAACTTTTTACTTAATCATTATCCTCCTTGAAGATAGAATGGGTAAACTAAATTGAATGCATTATTTGTTTTGCGAACTCGATAATTGATATTAATTTTCAAGTTTCCTGGAGTTTTTGGAATTGGAATAACTTTAATTTCATTCAAATCAATTCTGGGTTCCCAACGAATTAAAGCTTCTCGTACGCTTGATTCTACTAACCCTAAAGTAGTCATACTCAGAGTTGCAAAAATAAAATTATGAATTTCACAACCAAAATCAGGTTGCATAGCTCGCTCACCTTTACTAGTTGCAAGAATAATCCAGATTGATTCTCGAATATTTTCTTCATATTCCGATATCAAGATTTTCCCAGTGGAATTGTCCACCTTTACCGGAAACTTCCAACCGATTCCTAAAAACTCTTTAGCCATTTTTATCTCTTACTACTAATTACTCATTACTTCTTACTTACAATTACCTCGATATTTTATGACTCCGTATCTTTAAGGGGAGGGTAAACAAAACCAATGATAAAAGGATATTCAAAGCTACCTTGTTCAAAAGCAATTAATACTACATCATGAACATCTACGGAAGGAGTACTACCCTTATCACTCGTAATTATTCGCGCTGTAATTTCATCATTTTGGTCTTGATTAATTTCACCTTTATACTTTCTCCATTGAAATTTTACTTTGACTTTTCCATTACTTATTTCTGAGATATTTGTAACAGTTGCGAGAGCTACTCCTCGAATCGAAGCTCCATTAGTTTTGTCTTGTGATTGGAGAAAAAAGCAATTACGTAAATCCTTCATGATAATGGTGTTGTTTCTGAAGTAACTATTATGTCGTCCTCATTGGGTACTCGTTTGACATCAAAAGTTGTTTTATAACCCGAACTACTAAGACTATGATTTGTTTTTTCAATATAATAAGTATTACTAAACTTGCTTCCCAAACCTTTTAGCTCAATATTTGTACCAGCTAAAATATCGGGAACACCGATAGATTCTCCACTCCCCTTGAGTACATCTTCATGTTTTTTTAATAAAATAGATTTTGCTAAGTTTTTAGCATGTTCTTCTGATGATACAGGTTGTTTAACCTGTTCCTTGATAATTTGTTCGGTCGATTGTTCTCCTGTAATATGACTAATGATTTTATGAAGAAAAATTTTTTTAATCTCATCATTAAAAATCTTTGCTGTCGCTGTAATATTTTTCTTGTCATCTGTAGTATTTTGTCCAATAACATCTATTTGGAAAACCCGCTCAGCAATGTTAAGATCTGGAGAAAAATTAATAAGACTTACCTGCCATTCTAAAGTCACAATTGGTTGTGATTTATATATTGGTTTTCGAAAAAAAAGTGTTTTCTTAAAAACGAAAAATTCATAAAAATTTCTTTCAGCTAATCGCGTTAAAAATTCAAAATCATTTTCTTTTTCTTGTTTTACAATTTGTTCATATTCAACTTCTGTATCATCTATAGTTTTTTCATCATTAGGAAATGGATATGGATCACTAGAATAAATCTGAAGTTGATAATAATTTGCTATCTCTTCTACAACTTCATGGTCTTTTTTATTCTTCCAAGAGCGTGGTTTTTTTTCTTTCATCATTCGATAGGAAATGTCAAAACCACTGACCTCTATCTCAGGGTTACCACCAGAAAGGAAATCTATCTTGACTGCAGTAATTATGCCAAATATAATCGTTTTTATTTCATTCGCGTAACCAAGTTTAATTTCAACTTCCGCGTCAAAAACTAATACATTTTCAACAAAAGAGTTTATTTCCCTAGTAATGGGATTAAAAGCATTAAAAATAATAAAAGAAAAAGTATCAGCACCATCTAAAGTGTTGTCAACATTTACACTGATTACTTCCACTCCTGCTTTGAGAATATCCTGTCCTTCAACTAAAATCTCAAAAGTAGGAGCATATAAATTGTGATATTTTTGCTCTAGAGCTACAATATCCATAATATTATTTTAAAACTGGAACAATAAGTTCTTGAGCAACTGTTAAAAGACGGGGGTTGCTGATTTTATTGGCGTTAGCTATTAGACGCCACAAACTTGAGTCTTTATATTCTTTATTCGCGATCATCCATAGAGAATCGCCTTGTTTGGGAATAATTCTTTTGGTGTCAGCGCTAGATTCTTTACGCACCCCTTGTATCTGCTCACTCAGAGTTTTATATTCTTTGAAAGTAACACTCAGAGTTGCTCTAACTGGAACTCCTGATTCCAAGAATAAAGTGAATGTTTGATTGACTTGTTCTAAAGTTGCTCTAAAAGAAAGAGAACCCCAACGAAATTCACAAATTGGAGGAGCATGGAGAATTGGATCTATATCTAATAATGATGTGACTTGTGTTGTGTAGCTTCTAACGTCTTCTCCTCTTTCATAAGAATCGAAAAATAGATCCATTGTTAAGGTTTGAGTGTTACCATTGACAAATTGAGTAGCAGGTGTAGCAGTCCCAGGAACTGCGGTACGTTGAAATTGATTGCTTGTCTCCAGAGAATATTCAGTTGGATTAAATAAAACCTCGATTTCTTTTCTGCTCAAATCTCCATTTCCTGCCAGAATAAAAGCCTTTTCTAAAGCCATTTTTACCTTCCTTTTAACGTTATTCCAATATTGAATTTAAAAAATATTGGACTTAAAAATATTGAACTTAAAAATATTGAACTTACAAAAGTCCTCTCCTTTGACGTTCTATTTTGAGTTTTCGCTCAATTACCTGAAATACCCGATCTGCAAGTCCATTTACATCGATATTAGATAGGTCAAAATCAGTTTTTTTGTGTTGTTCCCAGGCATTTTTTCTAACTACTTGATTCTCTTGATTAGAAGAAACAGGTGTAGTCATTGCTTTGGATTGAGCAAATTCCATTGCACTTGTTTTAGAGAATTTACTATCCTTTTGTTCAGATTGTTTATTTGCTACCGTATTCTGGAAAATAAGTCCTTCATAAGTGGAACCAAGCTTGTTAGTTGGGATTTGCTTCAATCTTTTCGTGCGAATATGATGGGGTTGGAAATCATCATGTAAGTCAATAACTGTTTTCCTTAAATCTTTTTTCCTTAAGTCTAAAGTCGATTTTTTCTCATTATTTTGCTGCTTGTGGATAAAATTAAACCTACGTTCAAAGGTTGATATTGTCTGACTCATATTTACCGAATAAATTAGCAGCGATGTTTGAGTTTTCTTCAGTCTGGTTTGAAAATCTGGGAACCAAGATTTATTAATATTTTCATCTAGTAAATTTCTGTCTGATAAATTTACTACTTCTTTTTCATTTTGTTTGAAGATTAAATTTACAAGTTCAGAATCAAAACCAGATGAAACTGATTGATTTGGGTAAAGATTAGATAGTGCTAATTGAATTGGGTTATTTGGCAGCAATTTAAATTTTTGTTTAGGTGATAAGAAAGTTAGGATATCTAGAGTACTGATTTTCGATGATACAAGTGGTAGATTTCTCGGAAGTAAGAAAGTAAAAAAGTGAGGAAGTGAAAAAACTACTTGACTAACAAATTTTCGCCCAAGTTTTTGTACTCTGAAACTCTCATGATTTTTATCTTTCTTGTTCTGTAATCTTTGTTGAAGAGTTGTGTGAAAAGGTTTCCTCAAGAATTTGTATGGGGATTCTACTACTAGATCGCGAACAAATTCTGTATTTGAACCCAAAGAGTTATCATCAATAATTAACTGCGATCGCCAGTTCTTCCCAACCTGTCGCTCTGGGAAAGATAAAGGTATCGTTTTGAAATTCTGCGATAATCGCAATAACAAAACATTTTGGTTCAACCATTGCTGTTGTAGCTTCAGTCCCATATTTAATGGCTGATTGCTTTTTAATTGCGATGTTCTGGTAATCAGAATTGAATCGTCCTTAGAAAAATCGCTACTAAACTCCGTATTTGAATCCAAAGAGTCATCAATTATAGAACTTAACTGCTCATTAGAAATTTCTAATGGTTTGAGATTGCTATTTTCTTGAGGTAAATCAATACCTGTAGCTGTGCTATCTACACCTACGGTACGCTGTGCTAGCTCGCTAACCTCCGTCCCAATTATCCTAATTACCTTTTCCCTGGGTAATTCCTGAATGACTAACTTAGTTCGTGAGTCACTTCTAAACTGTCGCTCTGGTAAAAAAGATAAAGGTATTGTTTTGAGATTCTGTAATCGCAATAATAAAATATTTTGGTTCAACCATCGCTGTTGCAATTTCAGTCCCATACTGGTTTGCTGATGGTTTTGTAATTGCGATGCTTTGGTAATTAAAATTGAACTACTCTTAGAGAAAGTTAATAACTCTTTTTGCAAATTTTGAGGTTGATTGTTACTCTCTCTCCTCAGCGTTTTTTGTACTGCTGTATTCCAGAAGAAAAGAAAATTCAATTTTAACTCTAGCTGAGTTGTGGAATGTAGACTATGAATTACCTCCTTCTTTAAGAACTGGTTTACGTTAAATATATTACTTTCACTGCTAGCTTTGTGAAGCAGAATTAAGGTTACTAATGGAAATTTACCTAGTTTTAAGCCACTATATTTACTAGCAATCCGTTGGCTGAAATCAAAATTGCTTAATCCAAAGGAACGCAATTGTTGAATTTGGAGTGCTAATTTTCCAGCTTTGGGAATATATGGTTGGGTGCGTTTCATTTTTCAAGCTTTATTTTCATCAAGCTTTATTCATCAAGCTTTGTATAAACCATTGTGAGCTAGCTCTAGCGTCTCCACCGCAACTGCATTGCTATCACCTTTCAAATCGGGTCCAACCCATTTCACTGGATAAGCACCAGTAAAATTCCAGCGCCACTTTTCATTGCAAGTATCGTCAAGTAAAATTACTGAACCATTTTGTCGCTGAATTTGCCCAATAATGACATTTTGATGCCACTGCCAAAGCTCGGTTGAGTTCGTAATTCCACGGCTAAGAACAAGATTTGGATACTTAGTTACCTTTGGCAGCTTATGTACAAAACTATTACGACCTCCTTCGTGGTATTCCTCAGTTTCAGTTTCTGCCTGCAATCCAGAGACTTCAGAAAAACTAGCGACAACTAAACTCCTAATCTCTATTAAAAAATTGAAGGCTTTATAGGGAAGCATCGTTTTTTCAATGACCTAAATCTTGTAACAACCTAAATTTATTAGCTTTGTGTATTGCTATTTAACTTACGATTAATCTTGGAAATTTCCTCGCACCAAATTTTGCGATCGCGATGTTCCATGTTCATAATTTCGTCATGAGACCAGGGAAAATGATAGGCAATAAAGGCTACCTCTTCATGTATCTTTTCTAAAGGGTAGCCTACTATACTTCCCCCGAGGCAATTACCTCTATCTCGTGTTCTTGCCCACATTTTGGACAAACCGTTTTAATATGTGGTGTCCCATCTTCATTAATTCGACGGTAGAAGTCTTGTAAGAAAGCTAAATCTGTAGCAAATAGTCCTTCAATGACTTTAGGGTTAACTTGGTCTAGGGTTCCCAAGCGAGTAATTACCCGAGAGAAAATTATTACAACTAGGTAAGCAGGATTAGAATTGCAGCGCGGGTCTTTCATAGGGGCAATTTCATCGTAGGCAGTTGCCAAGCGCATAACCCCTTCCCGATGGAGATTACCTTCACCATCTACATAACCACGGGGTAGAGTGAAAGGAAATTCAGTTTGTAGCATTAGCCTTTAGATATCCCCTCATGAGCAATTTCTAAAGTCTCAATTGCTACTTCATTACCTGTAGCATTAAAACTAGTACCTGTCCATTTAGTTGGCCAACCTTCGCGAAAATTCCAACGCATCTTTTCTTGACCTAAGTCATCCAAAAGTACAATTGAACCGTTTTTGCGTTCGACCTGACCTTCTACAGCTTTCGTACGCCAATCCCAAATTTCTACATCGTCGGTAACGCCATACTTTAAGGAAATATTCGAATATTTAACCAAACCAGTCAACTTACGAACAGTGAGATATTTTTCATTACCTTCACGATATTCAATTGGGTCTTGGGCTGAATCGAGTCCCGAACACTCCCGAAAGCCAGCACGAGTAATACCATCAATTTCGACTAAAAAGTTATATGCACGGTATGGATCTTTGCGAACTCCAACTACCATAATTGAATCTCCTTAAAGTGTATTAAAGTGTATTAAGGTATAAAATTTATAGTTTTGTACTTGGCAACAGTATAGTTCTAGTAGAATCTCCAATTGCAACACCACTAGGGTCTTGTAGGATACGAACAACAATAAACTCACTTGGAACCGCTGGTGCTAAACCTATTTCCGCAACAACCTTTCCGGTATCTCTAATTTCAGGAGGGTTAGTTTCTTCATCACACTTGATGTAAAAGGCTTCTGAGGGTGAATTCCCTTTTAATGCACCTTTTGCAAACAAACGATTAAAATAAAATGTCAATTCGCGACGAATACTCGCCCATAGTATTGAGTTGTTAGGTTCAAATACAGTGTCTGCCATTTCCCGCTCAAGCCAACGTCCTAGGGTTAGAAACAGTCGCCGCACATTAATATAAAGCCATTGCTGTTCAGAACTGAGTGTTTTGGCTCCCCAGATACGAATCCCGCGTCCAGGAAATACCCGCAGAAAGTTCACACCTATAGGATCGAGTTCCCCCTGTTCGTCATTATTTAGGTTGAATTCCAGTTCAAGCACTCCCTCCAGGATTTCATTTGCTGGTACTTTATGAATGCCAATCAGATCGTCACAACGGGCATATACACCAGCAACATGACCGCAGGGTGGAATAAAATCAGCATTTTGCTGTGGACCATTGGATATTCGAACCCAAGGGTAGTATAAAGCACCATAACTTCCAGTCAAATTCCGCCGTTGTTCCTGAACTTTTTGAAGGTTAGCCCTGGGTAAAGAGTCCAAGATTGCAAAGCGATCACCTAGATCACTGCAATGTTTCAGCACAGCAGACTGCATGATTCCTACTTGCTCAGGGTCAGTTTTTACTGGGGGTAAGCCCATAATATCTGGGGCACACACCAAATCAATGGTATCTAGAAATTCCAATGCAGCTAATCCTTCCTCTAGCGCCTGTAGGGTAGCGTTTTTAAGACGAATCACATAACACAAACGACCTCCATTCTGGAAAAAACCACGTACTGCATAAGCTAGATAGCTATTGGATAGCGGTTTGGTAAAAAACTCTCCGAACTCAGACCATAGTAACTTTTGGGGCTGATTTACAGGAATCTCTTCGCCTTGAAGGTTTCGGGAATTGCATATCCCAATAAAGGCAGGTACACCAGTATCCAGTTCCACTGCAGGCTGTGGACAAATATATTCTTTATAGAGACCTAGGGAGCTATACATAAGCAACCTTTTATTGGGCTAAACAATTTATTGCGAATAAATAAGCTTATTGATTATTTTCTGGTCCTGACCATTGAGTTATGCGGAAGATGACAAACTCTGCTGGTTTGACAACTGCGACACCGATTTCTGTTACTACCTGACCCAAATCACGAACTTCGGGGGGATTAGTTTCTTCATCACATTTGACATAAAAAGCTTCTGCTGTGGTATCACCAAATAAAGCCCCATCTCGCCAGACATTGGTCAAGAAAGCAGAAACATTGCGCCTGATTTTTGCCCAAAGTTTAGTGTCATTAGGTTCAAACACCGCCCATTGAGTACCTTCGTCAATCGATTCCCGTAGGTAAAGAAATAGGCGGCGGACATTGATATATGTCCATTCAGGCTCCTCTTTACTTGCCAGAGTTCGGGCACCCCAAACAGTAATATTGCCATCAAATTTGCGAATAATATTGATACCTTCTGGGTTTAGCCCTGCTTGTTCTGCTTTATTGATAACAACTTCAACTCCTAATGCACCCCTAATTACTTCATTCGCTGGTGCTTTGTGTACCCCACGCTCAGTGTCCACTCGGGAATAGATTCCAGCAATGTGACCGCTGGGAGGAACGTAAATATTTTCTCTAGTAATTGGGTCAAAAACTTGAATCCGGGGAAAGTAAATAGCGCCATAGCTATCATCTCTAATACCTCCTTGAATGGCTTCTTTAGTGAGATTACTATTACTTACTCCTTCATAACGACCATCTAAAATTGCAAAGCGGTCTTGCAGATATGTGTCTTTACAATGATCCAGTACAGCAGTCTGAACAGCATCATCTACAGCACCAGGTATGACTACAATGGCAATTTCATCAATAGGTTTGAAACTATCTAAGGCAGACTGAACAGTTTCTAAATTATTGATTTCATCATTATTGATTCGAGTCACCCAACATTGAGTACCACCATTGTTAAAAAAGCCAAACACGGCGTGAGCTAAAGTTGAGTTCCCATCCTGAAAATCACCAAAAGTAGTTTTAAATCTTTCCCAATTACTGATTAATTGTGGTTCATTGACTGGCGGTAGAGGATAAAATTCTGTTGGCAAAGTCCCTGGTCTTTCTGGCATTGTGACAATGTCAGATACATAGCCAATAAAACCAGCAGTGCTAGTACCTACACCAGCAATTGGTTTACTTCCAGAGGATACCTCCTCAACGTATACTCCTGGCGTTTGATAAACGGGCATTATTTTTACTCCTTATTTTTAAGTGGCAGTAGAGGCAAAATTATTCATTTAATTTCGCTACCAGTGAGGATTAATACCCCATCTGTTGATTTATTTCAAAAAGCTAAAGATTATTTGATTTTTTTGTCAAAATAAAGTTCAAATTTTCCTCTATTCCAGCTTCATTAAATACTACAGTCTGAGAAGTCGTTTGGTAACCTTGTGCAGAGATTATTATTGTGCGCTCAAATTTTTCTGCTGCCTCTATCGCATTCAATAAGTATTGACCCTCTTGATTACTAAAAGTACTTTCTTGACTGTACTTCAGTCGGACTTCAGCTAAGACAATAGGGTCATCATCATCATCAAGTATCTGACCTTTTAAGCAAGTGGGTGTCAGTGTCAAATCAGCTACAGTAATAATGTTCTCATCTTCTGGAGCTTGAGAAACTCGGAGATCGAGAAAAGCCGTACCGTAACGCCTAGAAGCATTGTGAAAGAATGCATGCAAACGATATTCACCTTCAGGGAGATCCAAAAAGTGGAAGTGACCGTCATAAGCAGTTCTGGTTCGGTCAGGGCGCTCTAGCATCTTTTCCCATTCGTCTCCATACTGTGAAGCTCGAATTCTTAGCCAACCCATAAAAGCTTCTGGTCCTTTGGTTATCGCGACCTCTACCCCTGCGATCGCTTTGTTGGTCTGGGCATCAGTGACCTGTCCTGCGATCGCAACTCGATGTCGAATTCTTTCCCAACGCAGCATTGACTAACCTTCCTGTAAATTTGACCTGATAAGAATTTGCTGCTCTGTCACAAGTGGTAATTCTACAGGGGTGAATGGATCTACACTGATAGTCACAGTATAATGTAATGCTGCTTTAGGTTTACCTCCCAGAGCTTGCCAAAATTCTCCTAAGCTTTGTAACCTAGCTGGCTGTAAAGTACTGGTTGGTAATGATGGCTCTTGCCCTGCTAAGCTTCCAACTAAGATGGTATCTGGAAGAGTCGGATAACGTAGCAGCACTTTCATCACTTCACCTAATAAACTATGCTCACTCTCAGTATTACCTGACCAAGCTGTCACCATATAAGAACAGTCAACTCGTACGGGAGCTAAATTTTTACGAAGAATACCGTTACTTTGTCGCTCTAAGAGCCGCTCATTACTGCGTAAATCTCGATTTTCCCGTACATCATAAAGAAAGAAATCAACTGTTCGCTGGTTCGGAGGGTTAAATTTGTCATCAGGCGTATCGAATACCACTGTTACCGAATCTGATAGAACTCCGAACAATTCCACTTCGAGAAGTCTTTTCAGGCTATCATCTAAATCCCTAAACATATAACTGAAATAGGTTCTTTTGAATTTTCCTTAATATTTATCAGCTTCAAAAGTAGCAGTGTTCTTAGGGTTTGGATAAGGCTCATCGTAACAACCTTCTTCGTCAGAAAGTAATGTAACATCCTGTGCCTCTCGAATAAATTTATTCATTCGGCTATCCTTAAAGTTTTGATAGTTTTGTGCGGCTTTCTTTTCTTGTTCTATAAGTTCAATCCAGTTATTATGCCAATAAAAATATTCATATGTTGCTAAACAATAATTTCGTAGACATCCCGTCAGTACGCTTTTGAGCCATTCATGGTCTTTGACCATAGTTGAACTTTGCGCTGGTCTCTTTGTTTCATTTTTTTTCAGTTGTCTGACTTCGTGCAAAATAGAATAAAATTCCAAGCGGTAAGCATATAAAGCTTTATAGTTTTCTATATCAAGAAGTACTTCTGCCTTCTTATATATATCGTCAAGCTGTTTAAAGTAATGAATTACTGTTTCCTTAAACTTTTTATAATGCTCAAATTCTTGCTCAGTTATCTTTTTGAGTTCTAAAGCTTGGTCGCGACAACATTTGCCATTTTTAAATTCTTTCCTGGCATTATCCCATTCTACCTTAAGACAATCTTCTACATGATTGTAGAATTTATCTCTTAACTGTGTTATGGCTTTGCGGTACTTATCTCCAGGATTGTCAACATCATCAGACCAGTTGACTAGTTTTTTGTATTGTTCTTCCGCCTTAGGTAATTTTTCTCTAATGAAAGACGGATATTCTTTTTGATAATCATCAACAATTTTGGGTATCTCTTCTTTATATGCTTTTTCCAGAATTTCCAAATTTTTTTTGAAGTCTGTAGTTGCTTCAGAAGCTGGATTTTGTTCTAATTCTGTTTGCAGTATTATTTGTAATTCGTTAAGTAAGCGTCCAATAGTGGAACATTTTTTAAGTTCTTCTGCTTTTGGAATTCTACATAAAGCAACGTTTTCAGTCTTGTAATCAACATTAGCATCCATGTATTTTTACCCTCTGATAAACGACTGAGAGATTTAATTTGAATAGGAAATTTGTAAACAAATAATCGAAAAATTAACTATTGTGTTACTATCCCTTTGCTACCTTAGATTTTCCTGATAGCTATCATTTTTTCTTTGCTTGTTCGGATTTCTAATCTCGTGAATTAAAAAGTAATCATCAGGAGAAGCTTGAAATACTGGAAGAAGGTCACAAACAAAATCAAAATAGATGTGAGAAGAGTCCTATAAACTTTTAGAAATATCAGAGAAATCCATAAATATTGCCCTATGGAAATCCAGTTATTTTTATGTTGTAAAAACTTAGCTTAGTCATAATTACTCGTGTAAAATAGGGAAACCTTAACGGATCACATTTTTTAGACTTAACAAAGATATAAGTTGTCACAGCCACCCCACAAGGGTAGGAAGGTCCACCAAAAAACTAAACAGAAATTATAAACGCCTACCTGACCCGTAAATAGCAGTTCCGTTCTGTAGGTAGCGTAGCTATAGCTACGATATTTTCAAAAATCAAATGTATGGTTTTCAAACATAAATACAGGTTATACCAACAAAAATCTGCGGAGAAGCTCTATGAAATTATTAAAAATTTCAATCTATTAGAACTTTCAAGTTAATTCCTGCTTGTACATTAACTTATACATTTATTCGCTGGGAGATACTCAAACCTTTGGACGAACCTTTTATTCCCTCTATATGAAATAAATAATATATTGAAAAATTAGGTTCGACAATTAACTCTTTTTCGATTTTTATAGAAAAACATTAATTATTTTTAGACTATTCTCATATTTTTATATGTTAATTACAGTGAATTAAACCATAATCGATAATTTTTGCATTATAAATACTACTAAGTTATACAACTCATTAATTTTGCTTAGTTACATTTTATTTCACTCAGTTAAGGTTAAATAAATTTCCTTCCAATTAATTGAAATGAGATATTTTAGTTGATACAATTACCACTTTATTAGTATCTATATAATAGAAAACTAATACAAGAAATTTACTTGTATTTTATTGAATTCTATATTCTATTCTTGTTTTAAAAGCTGTTGTTTTCTCCAACTACCGGGAGTTTTATGATAAAAATCACGAAACTGGCAGTAAAAATGATTGAGATTCTTATAGCCTACTTTTACAGCAATTTTTTCAATAGAATCCTCAGTTTCCAAGAGTAAGCGCCTCGCTTCTACTATCCGACGCTCTACAATCCAGTCATTTACTGTTTTCCCTGTCATACGTCGAACTAAGTCGGTCAAGTAAGCGGAGGAATAACCAACAGCTTGAGCTACTTCTTTTAATTTTATTGGTTGATGATAATTTAATTCGATGAACTCAAAAACCTCATACAGTCGCGGAATTGATGGAAATATAGAATTAAGAGTATGGGAGTTTTTACTTTCTTCTGTAGGAATTAGTTTGTCTTGTGGTAAATCAACACTAATAAGACCATTTTCTACACTAATAATCTCAAATCCTGCTGCTTCTAAAGATTTAATTAAGAGACTCTTGCTTTCAGATTTATCATTAATCAGTAAAACCTTATCCATTTTATTTTATAAATACATAACTACCGAGAACAATAAGTTGCTCCAAAAGTTACTCAGTTCAAACCAAAGCTCTTTATCTGAAATACAGCAGAGTTGTAATATAACTTTATAAAATCACTCTATCAAAGCCGATCTGAATCTTCATTCAATAAACTTTTAATCTCTTCAGTGGTGAAAGGGTTTTTCCCAGCTTCTAGGGTCTTAATCCAACGTTGTCGTCGTGATTTCTTGTTCTGACTGTTAGTCCAAAGGATGAAAGGTTGAAAGTCCTCGATAGCTCCTTTAGTATTGCCTGTTAGTGCTTTAGCAATACCGCGACTATCTATAATTGCTGCATCATCAGGAGCAAGAGCCAATGCTTTTTCACAAAAATGCATAACATCAGCAGCATATCCATGTAGGCTACCAAACCGACAAAGGATATTCCAATAATTTGCAGAAATTTTTTGTGAAGTAAGCTTTTCGGCTTGTGCGTAAGCTGCGATCGCTTGCTTCACCTTACCATTTCTGGCAAAGCTTTTCCCTGTCCTAACTAGGATTGAAAATGCAAACCGACTATTTGCTTGATTTGTATCTAGTTCTAACGCTTCTCGAAACTTAACGACCATGCTTTCCAGATCGCCCTGTTGTCCTGTATATTCTCCTTCTTTAAGTAAAGTTAGGGCTTTTGCTTTTGTTATGGGATTAAAATTTAACTGAGAATTCCAATCTAGCGCTGTGCGAAATTTAGTAATTCCACCTTCAATATCGCCTTCTTTAACTAGTTCTTCACCTTGAAGAATTATTGCAGGAGCGCTATCTGCTAAAATAACAGGAGTTTTACATTGTTCTAAATCTTCCAAGGCGTCAGGGTGAGTGATGAGATAATTCTTTAACCAAGCACATCCCTGCTTTTGTAAATCATCAAAATCGAAATTCCATAAAATTACCTTTTTATCCCAACCCCCTGTGGCGAGGATTTTACCATCGGGACTAAATTTTGCACTTGTGACAAAATCACTATGTCCGGTAAGTGTTTTTAGCAGTTGACCTTCCCGGTTCCATAATTTGACTGTTCCATCATGACTAGCGCTAGCCAAGATTTGACCGAAACCCTCTTGGGTCGTCATCCTAATGGGACTGAAACTAAGACCTTGGACATGGTTGCGATGTCCAGTAAGAGTTTTAAGAAATTTGCCTGATCGATTCCATAGTTTGATATTGTTGTCTAAACTACTAGTGGCGATGGTTTTACCGTCGGGGCTAAATGCAACTCTTCGAGTCCAAGAGTGATGTCCAATAAGAGTGTTTAGTAACTGACCTTGGCGATTCCACAATTTAACTGTCAGGTCATTACTGGTAGTAGCAAGGATTTTGCCGTCAGTGCTAAATGTAACGCTATTTACCCGATCCTGATGTTGAGCAGTAAAGGTGTTTACTAAGTGACCCTTGAGATTCCATAATTTTATGGTTTTATCATCACTGGCTGTGGCAAATATTTGACCGTTGGGGCTGAATGTAACGCTATTTATCCGATCGCCATGGGCGTTGTGAAGAGTTTTTAGTAGTTGACCCTTTATATTCCATAATTTAACTGTTTTATCATCACTGACTGTGACAATAATTCTTTGACCAATTCCTTGGCTCGTAGAGCCTTTGTTTGGTGCAAACCCAACGCCATTTACCCGGTCGCTATGTCCTGTCAAGGTTTGTAATAGTTCACCTTTGCGGTTCCACAGTTTAGCTGTTTTGTCATTACTAGCAGTGGCGAGGATTTGACTGTCAGGACTAAATGTAACGCTATTAACCCAGTCCTTATGTTTGGTGAGAGTTGGAAATAGTTTGTTATCTAAGTTCCAGAGGATTACAGTGTGATCGGTACTAGCACTAGCAAGGATCTTACCGTCCGGGCTAAAATTAGCACTATTAACTAACGCATTATGACCAATAAGGGTTTTGAGGAGTTTACCCTCTCGGCTCCAAATTTTAACTTTCTTATCGTTACCAGCGGTAGCTAAAGTTTGACCGTTGGGGCTAAATTTAACACTATTTACCCGAGTGCTATCTCCAAGGAAGCTGTTGAGGAGTTCACCTTCTTTGTTCCATAATTTCACTATCTTTTCACCAACAGTGGCAAGGGTTTTACCGTCAGGGCTAAAACTGACGCTATTTTCCCGCTCGCTATGTTCAATTTTCCCATCGGGTTCCGTGGAAGCAAGGGTTTTTAGGATCTGTCCCTCCCGGTTCCACAGTTTGACTGTCCGGTCTTTGCTCGCACTAGCAAGGATTTTACCATCAGGGCTAAAGGTAACGCTATGAACCCAATCCCTATGTCCCCGAAAAGTTTTTAACAGTTGACCTTCCCGGTTCCATAATTTCACCGTCCGGTCGTCGCTAGCAGTGGCAAAGATTTTCCCATCAGGGCTAAATGCAACACTATTAACATCATGATTTGTATCTTCTCTAAGAGTTTTGAGAAGTTTGCCCTCCCTATTCCATAGCTTGGCTGTATCATCCTGACTAGTAGTAACAAAAATTTGACCATCAGGGCTGAAACTAATACTTTCTAGGATACGATCGTGTGCATCAAAAGTTTTTAGCATCTGACCCTTGCGATTCCAGAATTTAACTGTCCTGTCATGACTAGTAGTGACAATGGTTTGACCATCAGGGCTAAATATGGCATTCTCTACATAACTGGTATGTCTCTCCAAACGATTAAATTGCTTTACTCCATGCAACGCTTGTCCCAATACAGCAGTAACTTGAAGTTTAAGATCGGCTTTGTCCTGATGTATCTGCGTTAATTTGTCCGCAGCTTTGAGACTATTTTTTAAAGCATCAAACTCTTGTCCTGAAGCAAGAAGTTCTTCTGTAGCATTAATCAAAGATATTATTTCATTCTTTGCTGAGTTTTGTGATTGCCACCAAGCCACTCCAGCCAAGCTCAAGGCTATAATCAAACCGCTTGAGAGACCTAAAATAGTAAATTGTTGCCTTCGTCTTTGCTTTTTACTATTATGCGATCGCAATTCCAAGCTCAGTTTAATAAAATTCCTCTCTGCCAAACTCAGTTCCACTAAGCGTTTTTCATGCCAATATAATGCATCTGTCAAAGGCTTCCCTCGCAATAAGCCGCCCTCATCTTTGCCACTACTCTCCCAAGTACGCATAGCTGACCGTAACTGCTCTTGCCAAAAACGAAAGTCCCGGTCTTGTTGCATCCACTCTTGTAGTTGTCCCCAATTGCGAATCAGAGCTTCATGGACAATTTCTACAGTTTCTAAGCCAGTTTTTTCATCATATCCGGTAACAACTAAGCGAGCATCTGCCAAGCGACTTACCAAATCCCAGTTTTCTTCACCAACCTCAGTACGGATAGCTACACGACGGGTATCTTCTGCTCCCTGTCCTGGATGGACAAGTTGAATAAAAATTCGTTGTGCCCTTTCTTTCTCCTTGGATTTGAGCTGATTATATGCATCTTGTGCATAACAAGCTAACGCTGCTTCTACTCCGCCAATTTTATCGTAAGCAATATGTGTCAATTGAGCATCTTGCTGTTTTCCCCACAACTGAGTTAGAGCAAACTCCAATAAAGGTAAATCCCCAGGTTCAGCACTCACATTGGAAAGAATGCGTTCGATAAGTCCCTCCTCAATTGTTACTCCCAGTAACGCTGCGGGTTTTTCTACTGCTGCTTGCAACTCTTCCTCTGTCATAGGACCAAGCTTTAAATCTGCGTACTGTAAAGCATCAGCGAAGGGACGATAAGATAATGCTTGTCCCAGAAAATCTGCTCGTAGAGTGATAACAAAAGTGAAATTTCGAGAGTTATTAATTGCTTCTAACAATCTATCTAAGAAGGCTTTGCGCTCTTCTGGATCTTTGCAGAGAGTGTAAAGTTCTTCAAACTGATCGGCAATTAATAATAAACGTTTGCTTGGATCTTCCCTGAGGATATCATCAATTACGTCGAGCAACCCATTCTCATATTGTTTCAGATCGCTCGCAAGATTTCTCGTAGAACGGAGGCGTTCAGTGCGGTTGAGATGACTTTCTTCTTGAGAAACTAATCCAGCAGCGAGGGAAAATAAGGGTCTAGAACCTGGTCTGAAGTCGATAAAATGCCAGTTATTCGTATCTCGCAAATGTTTTACCAAACCAGCAAAAACCACACTAGATTTACCACTACCACTAGAACCGATAACAGCAACTAGAGGCTGATGATATACAGCCTCTAACAACATATCGGTAAAATTTTCCCGTCCAAAAAAGAACTGCGAGTCTTCTTCCCGAAAAGCAAATAAACCGCGATAGGGGCTGATTTTACTCGGACGGCGACCTAAGTCTAGCCAAGTTGGTGGGACCGCAGAGGAATTTTGACAAATCACTGGTAATAAAGAAGCACAAGGATAGTCATTTTCCAAACCATGCAATTTCAACCTTGCTTCTTTCACCGCTTGATACAAAGGTTTGCGTTCGGCAGCAAAAGCTGTGAGAAAATACTTTAAAAATACCTGCGCGACTTTATCTGCTACTTGTTCTCGCATCACAACCATTTGAGGAATGTGTAGTGCTTCTAAGTCACAAGCTAATCCCAAACCATCACAGGAATTGAAAATCACCAAACCTAAACCGTTAGCGATAGCTTTTTTTAAACCGTACTTGAGGTCATCAGTTGTTAAACTTTCTTTATTTTCATTAATATATATGCGACCACTATCTCCCACTGTCTGACTGTGACCGGCAAAAAACAGGATATCCCAAGGTTCTTCCCATAAAGAATCGTTGATTTGGTGACGTTGGGGTTGCACTAAGAACGTGACATTGGCATCTGGTAAACTATTGAGTAATCTTCGATCTGCTTCGACATCAATACCAGTACTATTGCCTAGAATTGCCAGAATTTTGACTTTATCTCTGTAAGTAGGCGTTGTTGGTGTTATGGGTTTGTGATAATAATCTGGCGCACTTAAAGCCGGTTCGATATTAGGGTATCCTTCTAATAAATCCCAAAAATGCCATGGTATTTGTCGTAATTGCTGACAAGATGTACGAATGAGTATCCGCGCTGACTCATCTTCTTTTAATTCTTTCAACCAAGTCTCGCGTATGGGGCGAAAGGACTCCGAACGCATCCAGTTATTTAGTTGTTGTTGTAACTCACTAATGGATTTTTGGCAGCTTTCTCGCTTTTCGGCTATTGAACCATCATAAGTAACTTTTATTGCTTTAATTGCACGATTAGATTTTCCCAAACTACGATAATATGACCGCCACTGGTCGATTTTTGTCAGTAATTCTGGAATTGGTGGTAAATTAGCATTAAGTTCTTTATGGGGGCTGTAACCTTCTAGAGCAATTGAAAGTGTTACTTGCATGCCCATCTGAAGATCCCCATCTAGTTTTAGGACAAGCAATTTCGCCATTGGTACTATCAAGAGGATTTATAAGACTAACCTTACTATAAGTGACATTACTTCCAAGTTATGCAGCCAGCTTCACTTACATCGATCAATAAACTTGAGTTTAGATCGCAAAATTCTCGATTGCGCTGACATCCCCTAAAACTATCTTGATGCTGAAGAGATCTCCACGAGAAGCACTAAACTCTAATTCAATTTTTCTGTTATCGTTTTTGGTTTTAGCTTCCATCACAGCAGTTCCTTCGTCATCTAAAATCATGACATGAAGCAAAGGTGGTAAGTACTCGTTTTCATGTCCTGGATATAAGCTGACAATAATATTTAAATCATCAAAGTTGTTTTTATCACGACTGATATTAACAACTATTCCTACTGATTCTCTATTGGCTTTGATGCCAAAATCAATTAATTTAGCCCTTTCAACAGAACCGCTTAAATCTTCTTCACCACTTCTAAATTGCCAACCTGGTTTAGCTAAAAGAATACTTTCAATAGTTTGCCAATCTACTTCAAAAATATTCTCAAACCATTTTGTTAAATTTACCTGTCTCTTTTCAGATGATATGGTATTTTTTAACCTTGTAGATTCTAAAGATTCGAGATATTCTAGTAATTTTTCTAAAGGTTGTAGTTGATTAATAGGTAGATTATCAATTGATGTCTCTTTAAAAAATCCCAATAATTCGGCTGATTGTAAAGATTTATTTATTGCCACTGCGACATAACCAATACGGTTTGATTGGACTTCCGGTGGGATATAAACAAAATTTTCATCTTTTTGAACCGGACGACATTCTAATTTTCCTAAATTTTCGAGCAATAAATCAGCTATATCCGTAAGGGTTTGTTGTACTGGATCCCAACTTTCACTAGCTTCAATATGGGTTTTAAAACCCATACATTTAAGGTAAAAGTCAACAAAAGATACAGATAAAGTGTTAAGTAAAACCTGCTGACTTTTTTCTGGTGTAACTTGCTGCTTAGACCATTTTTCTGCTCGCATTCTAGCAATAGTTGATATTGGACCGCAAAATGTAGAAAAAGTTGCTGTATCACTCATTAATTTGACCCTAGCTAATATCTTGACATCCAAATAAATCTCTAAATTTGCCGCTAAATTTTTCTAAAGTTCGTTGATAGAAGTTACTTAAAGTTGGGATTGGAATATTCAATTCATCTGAAATATCTTTCCAAGATATACCCGACCATCTTTTTATCGCAATAAATTGGAAATTTACTTGGGGATATTTTTTAATATATGCTTCCTTAAAAATTCCCTGTGGGTCTGTTTCTATATATTTTCTGATATTGTGAAAAATTGATACATAATTATCTTCGTTTTCTCCGTTTTCAAACATCAGATTCTCTTGATTATCTAAAAAAGAATTATCAATATTAATTTCATTCGTCTGACCAATTATTTTCGGAATTGCCTCTGTAAAAAAACGTCGACTTAATAACATATTGATCCAAGTTATGAATTTGCCACGTTCAGGGTTATATTTATCAATATTTGTGCATATATATAGAAATAAGTCTTGCAGTGCTTCTTGATAAATATATTCATAAATTCCTTGGAACTGACCTTTATACGGATGTATCAGTTTTTGCGAACGGTAGATAGCATCAATTAATTTCGATAAGGCTATTCGCCTCCCTGTTGTACCTAAAGGTTGTTTTTGTGCTTGCAGAGCTAGCTCTTGAAGCTGTTGCTCATTCATGTTTCATATTTTCATGAGAATTTTATTTCTCTCAAAACTATCAGGTTTTTAGGAAGAGTTTTATTCAAATTATTTGATTTTTGTCATAAAAATTTAGAAAATATAGCGCCACCCGCAGGTCAAAATAGCTTTGCTAACAAAACATCTACAATACGCTAGAGGCTTATAGCTACGATACCTACAGCGTCGGCAAAGCCTAAGCATGTGTCCGTAGGAAAAACAGAATTTACCAATATCCTAACCTTATTACGTAGTGCTATATTTTTTACTGTTAGGGACTTCCAAAAAAAAAGAATATACTATTAGCGCACATTGGTCATTGGTGCGCTCCTGCAAAGGAAGAATATAGTATAAATTATTTTCTGGAAATCCCCATATCAAAATCAGTTTTGATTATATTATGAGCCTGAAACTCTTCCCACAACTTCATTAGAACTTATTGCTGCTTTTAACTGCTGACAAAGTTCTCCAACAGCTTGTAATCCTTCTACTGAGTTTTCATTTGCCAATTTTTTCACAAAAGCACTACCAACAATTACCGCATCTGCTCCCCAATCTTTGACTTGACGTGCTTGCTCGGGACCAGAAATTCCAAAACCAACACCGATGGGTTTATCAGTTATATCTCGCATGCTGACAAGCAAATCTTCTACTCTACTTTCCATTTGCGATCGCATTCCTGTTACCCCAGTCACGCTGACTAAGTAAATAAAACCTTGGGATTGACGGGTAATAGCCTCTATTCTTTCTGTAGAGCTAGTAGGAGCGACTAATAAAGTTACCTCAATCCCAAAATTTGCAGCATTTTGAATCAAGTCCTCTGCTTCTTCTAAAGGTAAATCCGGTATTACCAATCCTCGTACCCCAACTTTAGCAACCCGGGCTAAAAATTCCTTCACTCCCCGGTTCAAAATCGGATTGTAATAAGTAAATAAAATTATTGGTGCTTGTAACTCAGGGCTAACCCGTGCAATCATTTCTAAAACTTGCTCTAACTTCGTACCTTTTTCTAAAGCCCGAGTTGCAGCAGCTTGAATTACAGGACCATCTGCTAATGGATCGGAGTAGGGAACACCCAACTCAATAAAGTCCGCACCGTTGCGGTCTAAGACTTGCAAAGCTTTCTCTGTGGTGTCTAAATCGGGATCGCCCGCAGTAATGAAAGGGATTAAAGCACAAGATTTGGAAGCCCTTAAGGATTGGAAGGAATTGGAAATAGAAGTCATGCGATCGATTCAAAAATTCAAAAATTCAAAATCTATTAACTTATTTTGCCCACAAGATTATATTTTCTGAGCAAGAAAATAGAGAGTAACTTCATTTTCGCCTCTCAACTCAAGTCCTCAACAAAAATATGCAAATTTGCTAGTAATTTTGGTAATTGGTAATTATTTTTATATCTGCATTCAATAAATTGCTTGACCTAGAACAGTTTAATTTTGCTCACGGCTAACATTTAAGAAAAAATTAAAGGGAGAGAAAAATTATTTCTCTTTCCCTTTGATTAATTCCATCTTTTGGAATAGCCGATCCAAGCAATATGAAATCTATCAGTAATGCTAGTTTTTTGTTTCATCCTTTGCAGCACAAGGATTAGCACTATCTTTAGCCGCACAAGGATTAGCATTATCTTTTGCAGCACAGGGATTCGCGACATCTTTCGCAGCGCAAGGATTAGCACCCTCTTGTGTTGTCTCAGGATCACCAGTGGTTTTACCCGCACATGGGTTTGCACAAGCTCCAATAAATCCCAAGCTCAGCATAGAAACGGTAACGAGTGTAGCCAAATATTTAGCTCTCATACAATCTCCCTTCAGCAAAAATTTCATTTCATGGTTTATACGAAGCTGAAGTGAAAATGGATTCACTTATTATTTTTTGTTGTCAACTGTGGATCTACCGTTATCAATTCAATCTAAGTCAGCAAACGAAATTACTCGTTAGTTAAAATTTTCTTAACTAATTCGGGTATCTGAGAAGGACGTTCTGCAACAGGAACTTTTGCTTTAGACAAAGCAGCTAGTTTATTTTTAGCAGTACCAAAGTCGGGATCGCGCCCTATGACTGCTGCTAAAGTTCCTGTTTGACGCCAATGCTTTGCTGGTGGAACTTGAGTTCCTGCGATGTAAGCAACTACTGGTTTATCAATAGCTTCTTTAATATACTGAGCTGCAGCTTCTTCACTACCTCCACCAGGTTGACCAACTAATACAATAGCTTCAGTTGAGTCATCTTCATCAAGAATCTGTAGCCATTGATTAAAAGATGAACCAACCACTGCATCGCTACCAATACTGACGCTGATTGACTGTCCAATACCTGCTGTTGTTAATTCCCGCGCAACTTCATAGGTTAAAGTTGTACTGCGACTGATAATTCCAACCACACCTGGAGTATAAAATTCTGCTGGTTGAGTTCCCAAAAGAATTTTACTTGGTACGATGATCCCCGGACTATTAGGACCCACGATTAAGGTTTCATTTGCCTCGGCTTTACGCACTAACTTCACCATATCCAGAGGTGGAACTCCAGGTGAAATAATAATAATTTGGCGGATACCTGAGGCGATCGCCTCTAATGCAGCGTCCAGTACTTGGTAAGAGTGTACGCAGATAATTGTTGTATCAACTACTCCAAATTCATCTACAACTTCTTCCACTAAATCAAACATTGGCAGATCGTATATTTCTTGTCCACCATATCCAGGATTCACTCCTGCTAATAGATTTGTGCCATATGCTTTCATTTGAGCAATATGAGATGCACATATGAATTCACTAAAACCCTGGATTAAAACTTTACTGTTTGGCGTTAAATTCATAAGAGTTCGAATAAATTGGGCTACCCACTACCCCAGCCATTGGGAAAAGAAAATAAAATCAGCAAGCATGAATATAAAGTAGCAAATGAGGATCAATAATGTTCGTTTTTTCTACGATCTAAGATAAAGGGTTAAATATTAATGTTAACTAAAAATCAAACTAAAAATCAAACTAAAAATCAAGGAAAAATTTCATACCTTATCAAATCAGAGGAATTAATTATCTCCGAAATTTTTATTCGTCGCGTTCGTGAAAAATAGAGATGTAATATATTACATCTCCAGAAATATTAGATTTCTAAAAAATTATCTTTGCTTTTACATTACACCAAATTCTTTTCCAATAAATAGAGATTGGCTTAATTAATACCAAAGAGAAAAAGCTTAATAATAACCATGAATATAGAGAATAAAAATCCTACTTTACCTTTTGTTTTGTACCCAAAACTTATAATTCTCTTCGGTTAGATTTTATCTGAATTATTATTAAGTAATCATGGATATTCAGATGTCATGAGTACAACCTTATAAACTTACAGAACTAGTTAATCTAACAGTTCTTTCCACTGCTTCATCTAAATTTTCTACTACTGTTAAAGCTAAATTACGAGGAGTTTCTAATTCGGTTAAATATTTTCGGTCTGTCTTGTACTCAGAACCAGCGAGACGAACAACTAAATGTGGTAAATTTCGAGAAGAAAGACCTTTATTCCCATTTAAACGCGTCATTGGTGGTTTAATTTGACTTTCAAAGTTTTGAATAAATTTCTCGATTGCATGACTTACTCCTCCAGATGCAGGTATACTGCCCAGAAAATTAATTAAAATAACATGAGTCTTTTTGTCATTAGCCATCATATGCAGAGCAGTTTCAAGGCGCTCGCTAAAAGTAACCTTTGAGGTATCAATCGAAGAAGAATGGCGTAAATTTAAACAGGTTCCAGGTTTACCTCCTGCATTGCTAACCGAATCTAAAGTAGTCATTAACGAACCTACACCATTACCAACGATCCCAACATTACCCGTCAAATACAGACCATTCCAAGTATTGAAATTAACATTTGCTTGGCGTGAATAAGACCGCTTAGTCATTTTCGCAGCCATGGTAACGATTTCCGGATGGCGAGCAATAGCTCGGTCGTTTACTCGCACATTACCATTAAGAGCCATAACCTGAGAGGAGCTACTCACGGCTAATGGGTTAATTTCTACTAGCTCTAAATCTTTTTCTGTAAATAATCGGTACATCTTTTCCAGGATTGCACTTACCGATTGCATGATTTTGCCCCGTAAACCCATTTTTAAGGCTAATCTTCGGGCATAAAATGGGGAAAAATCTTGATCCACCACCACATGTTGCATCTTATTTTCTGAGTGCTCCCAATCTACATCGGGTTCGTTACATCCCAAAAGTACTGGTCTACACAAAGCAGTATCCAGAACTACAGCCAAATAAAACTCTTTATGTACCTCGAATTTTGCTTCCGCAAGCAAGACATCCGGTAGTTCACCCAAAATTGGTAAATTAAAAATATTGTGTGCTGCTGCGATTGCATCAATAGTTGTCTCTACGAATCTGACTCCACCAGCTTTAGTACGTCTATCTCCATGAACTTGAGACTTTAAAACTATGGGATAGCGGATTTTCAATCTTTTTAAATCTGTAGGATGATCTATTCGTTGAGAAGGCAATACAGGTATGCCGATCATCCTAAACCATTCTTTAACTTGGAATTCCAACAAATCCATTGATATACACCCTAATTTGCCGTTGACAAAGCTATTCTGCAGCTATCGGTAGTAATAGAAATGTTGCACCTTTAATTGCAGAATCTAGCTTTAGTTTGGCTATAAAAATAAGACTTCTACTTATTAATTCTATCTAATGTAGTAGTAATAGTAAATTAATTTTTATAGCCAACTATCTTTGTCCTATTACTAATATGTAATTTTTACATCGGTAGTTTTGCGACAGTTTTATCTCCAGCTTTGCGCGGAAAATGAAATATCATCTATTAATAAATAGAATTTTCATCATACAACATAAATGAATCACAAAAGATAAAATTTAAGTTGAATTTTAGATACTGAAGTACACAGCTACAAAAATAAGAAATACTGAAAAATCATGATTTTTTCGAATTTAAATCATTTACTCAATGTATTTAAGTTTATTTTGGAATTAGTTTAAAAAAACTTGATTTGTTCTTTTGAATTTAAAATTCTAGATTGGAATAACAATTTACTAAACAAATATTTGTATTTAGTCTAAATATAAAACTCTAAGACATGGTTAAGGTTAAAGCATCTTAGCAGGGATAATGTTCTATCCCATAAAGTTGATAAATGTAAGTGTGGCTTTTTACTCCTAGCTATCTGTCCACAATAGTTATGATTTAGAAAATTAAGATTAATTAAAAACTGTGTGTGATGAAAAATTTGACTTTGGGATTACTTTTATAGTTATTTACAATTTTTTGTTGCACCTCTCATATTCATTCTAAAAATCAGTATCAACTTGGATTCATCATTTTTCAGGTAGCTATAGCTAGTTTGTAAAGCATATGTTTTGGCTCAAATTAGGCTCAAAGCATCTCTCAGAAGATTTTTTGGTTGATGTATGAAATTTATGAAGGTTGCCTTCATAAGTTTAAATACTGAGTTTATAGTGAAAAATAACTTACAAACTGTATAAATTGTGTTAGAAAATTGGTCGTTTGTGTTTTATGGCTGTGGTGGGTTCAACCGTGTATCTGCATTCAACCAATACAGAAAGTTCATATTCTAAGTTCGAGGAAGAACAAAACCAGCAAAATCACTGTCTGGGATCGACCTCTGAAAAAGATTTGCAATTCCTGGCTCAGCTTTTGCAAGAATATTTACGCGCAGAAATTCCCTCTGGAGAATTTTTTCTAGTGAGATGTGCTTTTGAAAAGAAGCAAACAATGGTTTTAGTTGAACATCCGTCAGGAGTTAAGGTTGATGCTAAAGCAATTTTTACAGTAATAGAAGAAGCTTTAGAATCAGAGTTGAATTTGTCTCAACAGTATCTAGAACTGTTTATCAGGGTTGTGGGTGCAAAACTTCCCTATGCAAAATGTTCTTTAAAGTTTGAAATGAAAGAACCCGCAACTTTAAGTCGACAGAATTCCGGAGAAGATAACGAAGAAGCGATTTCCAGTAGTTCCTCTACTGCGGCTTTATCTTTCCCATCGATTGCTCCCTCATCTTCTGAATCAATTGAAGAACCAGAACCTGTTTTGAGAGATACGAGTGAAAATGAAATCGAAGTAGAAATATTAACATCTTCTCCATCTTCAAAGACTAAATTACCCCATAGAGGAACTTTAATTTGTGGAATTATGGGAATCGTCGGAATATTTGGAACTGCGGGCTATTTATTTAGTAGCCCTTGCGTTGTGTCAAAATGTTCTCAAATTCATACCGCAGAAATGTTGACACAAAAATCGCCACTATTAGTAAGAGGTGCTGCTTCCGATTCTGATTTGGTGGTTCGACATAAAAAACTTAATCTTGCAATTAATTCGCTAAAAAAAATTCCCGGAATTTCCCCTCAGTACAACCAAGCAAATGAATTAATTATTAATTTATCTCAAAAATCAGAACAAATTGAACAAGTATTGCAAGCCTTCCAAACAGCTAGGCAAGCAACCGAGGCAAACTGGGGTAAAATTAGTAATTTATCAGAACTCCAGAACAGACAGCAATTGTGGCGTAATGCGATCGCTCCATTAGAAACCATCAACCTCAAGAGCGAACTATATAACGTTGTACAGCCAAAGCTAGCTGTGTATCGTAAAAACTTGAAAGTTGTAAATGAGCTATTATTCAGTGAGGAGAGATGGTTGAAAAAAATTAGAGATGCTTCATCTGTAGCAAAAGTAGCAAGTGTGCGACAAACACAAGCGAGTTCTTTAAAAGATTTACAAAAAGCTCAATCTACTTGGCAAATTGTTGTTAATGCCTTGAAACCAATACCCAAAACTAGTGTTGCATATTTTCAAGCGCAACAGAAGCTAGCAAAATATCAACCCAAACTTGTTGTAGCTCGTCAACGTACCAACAAAGAGTTAGCTGCTGCAAAATCCTACGAACAGATTCTCAGCGCCACAAATCAAGCTGAAAGCTATGAACGAAGTCATCAATTGGAATTAGCTGTTGTGCAATGGAAACAGGCTTTAAATACCGCACAAAACATTGCAAGCAATACATCTTATTCACAAAAAACACAGTCTTTAGTAGAACCTTTAACCGCAGCTCTTACCAAAGCACAACGAAGATTAAAAATTTATACCGAGCAGGAAAAAACTCTTAACGACTTAGAAAGAACTTGTTCTGGTGAAGTTATAGTTTGCGAATACACTTTTAATAACAAACAAATTGTGGTTAGGGTTACCAGTGAGTACGAGCAAGCATTAGAGCAACGCTTAATCGACGCTAGTCTTCAGGGAGATTCTGAACCGATCGCCAGTGTCAACGGTCATCTGCAAATGTTACAGCAAGCTTTAGAAGCAATCAGTATCAATGCTAAATCCTCACTTCTTGTTTATGATGCTCAAGGTAATGTGATTCAAGAATCAAAAATTCACTAAAGGAGTCAGAAGTCAGGAGTCAGGAGTCAGGAGTCAGAAGTCAGAATAGTGAGCAATAGCGCACCGCTTTGCTAACAGAAGTCAGGAGTCAGGAGTCGTAGAGACGTA